>VFQP010000082.1_pt1 | contig 277107 bp, 212 predicted proteins | sample 3512351 | NCBI WGS metagenome assembly VFQP01 (sample SAMN10412372, study PRJNA504923) | tailings metagenome | isolation source: Relicate 1 Philex TSF1 revegetated site | place: Philippines: Tuba, Benguet | collected 2017-08-29 | reverse complement strand
CGAAGTCCACCACCAAGGGCGCCAGCCCCGACAACGTGCTCGCCACGTACGTCGCCGTCGGCGGCACCGTTCCGTTCACCGTGGCGCGAACGGTCTTCGACGCGAGGTGCGTCGATCCATCGCTGTCGGTCACGGTCAACCGGATCAGATACTCGCCTCCGTCGCTGTAGGTGTGGGAGGCCGTGATCCCGGTCGCCGTGGTTCCGTCACCAAAATCCCACGCGTAGCCAACCAAGGTGCCGTCGGGGTCGTTGGAGAGCGATGCGTCGACCTGGACGGTGAGCGGCACTTCCGCCTGCACCGGGGTCACCGCGAAATCCGCCACCGGACTGACGTTCGGCGGCAGCACTGTGATCGCGACGGACGCGGGTGCGGACGTATTGCCAAAGGGATCGGTCGCGGTGACCGACGCCGTGTAGCTGCCTTCGGCGAGGTAGGTGTGATTGACCGACGTGCCGTTCGCGGTCGCACCATCGCCGAAGCTCCACGTATAGGTCAGCGAGGCGCCTTCAAAGTCAGTCGAACCGGCGGCGCTGAACGCCACCGCGTTGGGCCGCTTGACCGGATTGGGCGTGCCGGCGATCGCCGCCACTGGTGGCAGATTGACCGTGCCCGGGCCGTTGCCGACGAAGCCCGTGACTTCAAACAGGCTGAACTGCAGCCAGTGACGGACGGCCGTGAACGCATCCTTGTCCACAATCAAACCCACACCGGTCACGTCGGAAAAGTCGCGCGAAGCGAAGACGGCGTTTGCCTGGTCGAAGTTGAGCGAGGCCGACGGGTCAAAGGGCGCCCACCGGCCGTCATCGCTGTTGTTCGCGAAGGTCAGCGTACCACCGTTGGAGGCCACGACCTCCGACACGTAGAACTGCGTCCCCTCGCGCACCAGCCACCGCACCTGACCGAGGTTCTCGAAACGACCGTTCGTCATCCGGAACCGGCTCAGGTAGTCGAACTTGACGGGCGCCGTCGCACCGCCGTTGAGGAACTGCGCCTTGTCGATGAAGAACACCAAGTGCAGGCGGCCACTGAAGCCGGTGCCTGGCTGATGCCGCACGCCAAAGACGTCGCCACTCGTCACCTGCAGCACGTTGCGTTCGCCCAGGGAGCGATTGGTCTCCCCGATCGTCTCACCGCGGACACCACCGTAGAACAGCGGTCCGGTATAATTGGCGGACGGACTCAGCGGCGTGGTCGCGCTGTAGGCGTACTGCGAATACGAGTCATCGGCCGCGCCATCGCCATCGAGGTCCACGGCCGCCGTCACGGGATTTGCGCTCCGCAGGGACTGGTTGGCCGTGACGAGGTCGGTCCCGTTGAAGCGGGCGATCACGGCGCTGGCGCCATCACTCACGCCCACCTGCCGGGTCGCACTGGCAGTGGCTCCTTCATTGTCGGTGACGGTGAGGGTGACCGTGAACAAGCCGCCGGTGGTGTAGGTATGGCTGGGATTGACGCCCGTACCGGTGGCGCCGTCGCCAAAGTCCCAGGCATAGGCGGCGATGGTGCCGTCCGCATCGGACGAGGCGGCGGCATCAAAGTCCACGCCTTGCGGCGCCTGTCCCACCTGGGGCGTCAGCGTGAATGCCGCGACCGGCAGTGCGTTGGCCGGGGCCAGTTCGAGCCGGGCGGAGAACGCGCGCAGTTGCAGCCAGTGACTGACGTCAGAGAAGGCATCCTTGTCCACCACGAGTCCGATGGCCGAAAGGTGCTGGAAATCGCGCGGGGCGAACACGGCCGCGGCCGCGTTGAAGTTCAACGAGGCCGAGGGATCGAAGGGGGCCCAGTTGCCGTCGCCGTCGGCGCCGAAGGTCAAGACGGTGTCGCCGGTCAACGTGGCCTCACTCACATAGAACTGGGTGCCGTCACGGACCAGCCAGCGCACCTGGCCCAGGTTCTCAAAGCGGGCGAATTCCGCCCGCACTTCGCTGTCGGCCGCAAAGCGGACCCTCGCCGCCTCGTCGCCGCCGGCGAGGAAGTCAGCCCGATCAAAATAAAGGACGGCATGGAGCCGGCCACCCCGTTTGCCACCGGGAAAATAGCGAATGCTCGCCAGATCGCGTTCGCCGGCGTCGATCACCTGCGCATGGCCGAACTGGCGGCCGGTGCGATCAATCGACTCGCCCCGCACGCCGCCAAAGAAAGGCACCCCGGCATAGCCCGCCGAGGGACTCAGGCGAAGCGTTTCGCTAAACGCATGCTGGACGTACGAATCATCCGCCGCGCCGTCGCCGTCGAGATCCGCGTCCACCGCGGCCGGACGTTCGAGCCGGAGGAAGGCACCATCGGTAACCACGCTGTCCCCGTCGAAGGAAACCACTTCGACCGAGGGGGCCGCGTGCGCGGCGGGAAATGAAAGGAGGCATGCAAGCATGGCTCCGCAACTCACGAGACGCCGTGCGAACGACGCACAGCCGGCAGGCAGGGGTAGTGACATGGGGTTGAAAGGCCCGGATCTCGGAACATGCGCTTGCCAGCCGCAAACCCCGTGGTTGGTTAGCCGTTAACGCAATTCGTGAAACCGTTGAAAAGCCGACTGGAGTCGAAGGCCCGTTCCGCCGCCGCGCCGAAGGCGGCGCGCGTCACGTTGCGCGAAGTCGCGGCGGCGGCCGGCGTGAGCGATGCCACCGTGTCCCTCGCCCTGCGCGACCACCCCCGCATTCCCGCGGAGACGCGCGAGCGCATCCGTGCGGTGGCACAGCGCCTCGGCTACCAGGCCGATCCGGCGGTACAGCGGCTCATGACCTACCTGCGAACCCGGCGTTATCCGCTGCGCGACGGTTCGGTCGCCTTCGTCTCGGCCTTTTCGACGCCGCAACCCTGGAAACAGAATCCGCACCTGCTCCGTCTTCGTCGGGGCATGGAGGCGCGCGGTGTCATGCTGGGATTCCAGATCCAGGATTTTTGGCTGGGCGAGGACGGGATGACCCCGCGGCGGTTGGGTGAAATTCTACGCGCCCGGGGCATCGGGGGCGTGGTGTTCCTGGGCTTTCCCCACGCCACGCCGACGCTGGATTTTCCCTGGGAGCACTTTGCCTGCACGACCATCGGCCACAGCCTCGGCGTGCCGCTGCATCGGGTCTGTCAGCACCATTATGCCGAACTCGGCCGCGCTCTGGGCGAATTGCACCGGCTCGGCTACCGCCGGCCCGGCCTAGTGTTGAACACCGACGTCGACGGCCGGGTGCAGCGTTACTATCGGGCCGGATACCTCGTGGCCGATCTCGGCGACGACGTGCCCCCTCCCCTGCTCTGGCCGGTTGACGAGGGAGCGGAGCGCAACCTGAAGCGCCTGCTCGCCTGGCACCGCCGCCACCGGCCCGATGTCCTGCTGATGTCCCAGCCGCCGCCCGATGTGCGCGAGGTGGTGGTCGCCCTCCGCGCCGGAGCCGCCCCGCCCGCCGTGGCCCTGCTCGACCTGCATGAGCGCGACCTCGGCACCTACGCCGGCATGCGGCATGCCTACGAAGACTTGGGATCCGGTGCAATCGACGTGGTTGTAGGCCAGATCATGCGCGGAGAAACCGGCCTGCCCGCCCGGCCAACCGTGGTGATGATCCAGGGCGCCTGGCACGACGGGCAGTCCGCGCCCGCGCGCCCGTGATCCCGACCGCCTCGCGACCAGACGACACGTTCGATTCCGGTCAGCGGTGTCTTGCCGCCCATGCCTGCGCGCCTTAGCTTGCGCTCATGACGAAGCCCCTCGGAGTGGCCCGGACCTGGGATCTCGGCGGATATTTTCCCCGCTTCGACGGGCCGGAGTTCGCCACGTTCAAAGCGAACCTGCGGAGCGATCTGGCGCGGCGCCTGAAACACACGTCGCTGATGACGGCGCTCAATGCGGCCAACGTGTCCGGGTGGGCGGCGGAGATCGTGGCCTATGAACAGCTCTCCACCCGGTGCGGCCATCTCGGCTCCTACCTCGGCTGCCTCGCCGCCGCTGACGCGACATCGGAAGCCTACAAGGCGGAGGAGGCGGCCTTCGCCGCCGTCAGTGCCGAGCTCGACAAACTCCGCGGCGAACTCCTGCGCGCGATGCAGACCGTCGACGAGCCGGTCTTTGCCCTGCTCCTCGCCGAGCCGTCGCTGGCCGGCCTGGGCCATTTTCTCGGCCGCCTGCGCCACGAGGCCGGCCTGCGCATGTCCACCGCGGAGGAGACGCTCGCCGCTGATCTCAACGTGGACGGTCTGCATGCCTGGGGACGGCTCTACGACACCCTCACCGGCAAGATGAGCTTCGACATGGTCTGGCCCGACGGACGACGCGAGACCACGCCGATGAGCCTGCGCCGGGCGTTGATGACGAATCCCGACCGCCGGGTACGCCGGGCCGCCTTCGAACAGGGCAATCTCGTCTGGGCCGCCCACGAGGACACACTTGCCGCCGCCTTGAATGCCATCGCCGGCACGCGCCACACGCTCAACCGCCGCCGCGGCGTGCCGCATTTTCTCGACGTGTCGCGCTTTGACGCCGCTCTCTCGGCGCGCACCCTCGACGCGCTGTTCGCCGCCATCCACGCCCATCTCGAACTGCCCCGCCGCGCCCTGCGGCTGATGGGTCGGCTCCAGGGCACGCGGGGCATCGCCTGGTACGATCAGGAGGCGCCCCTGCAGCTGCCTCCGCAACCGCCGGTCCCGTGGGAGCAGGCCTGTGGCCTCGTCGCCAAGGCGTTTTCCGAAACGTATCCGGCCCTTGGCGACTACTTCGAGGACCTGATCGTGCGCCGCTGGATCGAATCCGAGAAGCGTCCGGGCAAACGCCCGGGCGCGTTCTGTACCGGGTCCGACCTCACGCGGGAGCAGCGGGTCTACCTGACGCATGCCGACACGATGCACGACGTCATCACGCTCGCCCACGAAGTCGGCCATGCCTTCCACTCCCACGTGCTGCGCAGCGAGCGCCCACTGGCGACCGGCTACCCAATGACCCTCGCCGAAACTGCCTCGAACTTCGGCGAGATGATTCTCATCCACGGCCTGCTCGGAGAACCCGGGCTCACGCCGGGCCAGCGCGCCTTCCTGCTCGACTGCGAGGTCAACCGCGCCCCGATCTACCTGCTCAACATCACCGCGCGCTACGAATTCGAACGCGCCTTCTACGAGGAGCGCGCCGCCGGCGAAGTCCCGGTCAGCCGTCTCCGTACGCTGATGGTCGAGGCCCAGCGGCGGATCTTCGGCGACGCCCTCGAACCGGGCGGCGAAGACCCGTATTTCTGGGCGTCGAAGCTGCACTTCTTCATCACCGGAATCTCGTTCTACAACTATCCCTACGTGTTCGGGTACCTGCTCAGCGCCGCGCTCTTTGCGCAGTTCCGCGAGGAGGGGCCGGATTTTCTGCCGCGCTACGAGGCCTTCCTGCGTCGGACCGGGAGCGCGACGTGCGAGGATGCGGTCCGCGAGACACTCGGACGCGACCTCGGCGATCCGGCGTTCTGGGCGGAGGCCCTGCTCGCCCTCGAACGACCGCTGCGCGAGCTCGAAGCCCTCGCCCCCACGCTCGCGAAAGCCTGACCTTCCCGCATGGACACGCTCTACACCCTGCTGCGCTCCGCCGACCACCGCTACGCGCCGCCGTTCACGCCCGCGCAAGCCGCGGAACTCGTGGCGCACAAGAAGGCGCATGTCGCCCAGGCCGCCGCCGACAACCCCCTGCTGCGCGCCATCCTGCAGGGCGCGACGGTCACCTACGACGGCATCGAGCGCGACGACCGTCGCGGCTTTCTCGCCGGTCCGGCCTCGTTCTTCCGGGTGCATGAAATCCTGCGGCGCACCGGCCGGCGCAACCGCTCTCTACGGATCGGCGACGAGCGGTATGCCCACGATGTCGTCGCCGGTTTTTTCGACCGGTGCGTGCCCAATGCCAAACTCCACCACCGGCCGTGGTTTTCGCCGGCGCGCTACACCACTACGCTCGCGCTCGTCTGGGGTGTTACCCTCCTCATCGCCCACCTCGTGGCCCGAGACAGCCAGGAGCCAGCGGTCTTCGACGGCTACGTGGCCTATCATCTGGGCATCGGCGGCACGGTCCTGGCGCTCGTTACCACCGCGCTGAAACGCAACCGCGACGTCCGCCGTCCGGCGCCGTGGAACTCCGCCCTGTACCTCGATTTGAACATCGATCTGCTCAGGCGCGACCACCCGGCGCTCGCCGCCGCACGCAAGGAATGCCTGCCGCAGCAAAAGCCGTTCAAGACGCCTGATTTCTACTACGCGCTTGCTCGCCGGATCGAGGCGCACGGCTTCGACCGCGAGTTGTCAGAGCATTTGCCGGCCAAAGGGGTGACGGCACCCATGCCGCGCGCCTCGCAGGGCACGGCGTAACGAAGGCTGTCCCCCGCCGTCCTCCGATCGATCTTCATCGAGGCGGCCGGCACGGCCGCGGATCACCCTTCCTTTCGCCGAAACACAATCACGTGCTGCCAAGGCAGGTTCCGGTGCGTGGTCACCCATTCGAGTTGGGGATGCACCGCGACTTCCTTCTTCACCTGCGCCTCGGTCATCTTGTGCAAGGGCAGGATCGGCACCCAAGGGTTCTCGCCCTTGAACTCGACGAACACGAGGCGACCGCCGGGCTTCAGGGACCGGGTCATGGCCGCCACCATTTCGTACGGATGGGAAAACTCATGGTACACATCGACCATCAGAATGAGGTCGACCGACGCGTCCGGGAGGGACGGATCCGTGACGGTGCCGAGGGTGGAAACCACATTGGTGATGCCCTCCGCCCGCAGGCGCTCCTGCATCAGGGCCAGCATCTCCCGCTGAATCTCCACGGCGTGCACGCGCCCCGTCGGCCCGACCGCGCGCGCGAGCGGGCGCGTCACGTAGCCGGTGCCCGAGCCGATGTCGGCAACGACGTCCCCGGGCTGCAGGGCGAGCAGCTTGATCATTTCACTGGTGCGCTCCTCCCGCTCACGCTCCGGCCGCTCGAGCCAGTCCGCGCCCTGATGCCCCATCACCGGCGCGATCTCACGTCCGAGGTAGTAACGCCCTGTGCCATTCTCGCTGGCCCGGCCCTGGCGATACCCGGGCGGCTCGGCCGCCACCGCCACGATCGACGCCAGCACGGCCCAGCCCAGCACAAGCCTCCGGAAATAATTCATGCCCGACGCTAGCCAGGTTGCGTCCTTCCGCAACCGGGCTGCTGCGCCGCCGGCTCCCGGCCGCCCGCCGGGGCGGTATGTCCGGTGGTCTGGGACGCGGGCCGGCACCCAGGCCGGCACCGGTTGCCGGCGGAAAAATTATCCCGGCCTTGGCGTTGAACTTCCCGCCGCGCTGATGCACCTTCCCCGCGTGTCCAGCCGGCCCGGTTGGCACGTGTTTCCTCGTTTTCCGCCATGCCTTTCCCCCGCCTTGCCGTTGTCGCCGCCCTCCTGCTTGCGTCCGTCCTGTCCCTTCCGGCGCAGACGGTCACAGGGCCCCGGTCCGGCCGCTGGGCGCACGAGACGAGCCCGATTGCCCCCGATCCGGCCGTGATCTGGGGCCGCCTCGACAACGGAGTGCGGTATGCCCTGCTGCCGCACAAAGGCGTGCCGGGCAGCCTCGCCCTGCGCTACGTGGTGCTCGCCGGCTCGGCCGACGAACGTGACGACGAGGCGGGCATCGCCCACTTCACGGAGCACCTCGCCTTCCGTGGCACCCCGAGCTTCAAGGCCGAGGAAATGGTCGATCTGTTCCAACGCCTCGGCGTGGAGTACGGCAGCGACGTGAACGCCGTCACGACGTTCGACTACACCGCGTACATGCTCGACTACCGCGAGCACACGCCCGCGCTGATCGACGAAGGCCTGCGCTTCTTCCGGGGAATCGCCGAGGGCCCGATCTTCGATCCCCAGGCGATCGTCTGGGAGAGCCGCGTAATCCTCGCGGAAATGCGCAGCCGCGACAGCGTCACCACCCGCCAGCAGATGGACAACCTGCCCGTGATCTTCCGCGGACTGGGCTTCACCCGACATACGCCGATCGGCACGGAACAGACCATCCTCTCCTTTCGCCGCGAGCACTTCCTCGAATTTCACCGCCGCAACTACCGCCCCGACATGACGGTGATTGTCGCCGCGGGCGACTTCGATCCGGAGCAGATCGCCGGACAGATCAGCGCGAGTTTCGGCGCCCTGCCCAAGCGCGAGGACCCGCCGCCCGTGCGCAACGAGGGCCGGCTGAATGCGCGCGGGTTGCGCGCCGGCATCTTCCGGATCAGCGGGGTGGGGTCGGCCGACACCCTGCTCGCTTCCGTGACGCCGACGGGGTATCCGCCGGAGACCAAGGAGATCGTGATGGAGCGCCAGCGCCGGGATTTCGTGATGGAGCTTTTTGGCGAACGTCTCGGCACGCGCATTCCCGGCGTTGGTAATCCGATGGCCGGCCACGAGGTCATGATGGGGCACACCGTCGCCATGGCGTCGGTCAGCGTGGGCGGTGAGGAGTGGTCCCACGGGGTGCTCTCGCTCGACCAGATCATCCGCAACACGCACCGCAACGGCTTCGAACGCAGCGAACTCGACCGCCTGCGCCAGCAATACCTGCGCATCGCCCGGCATATGGTGGCGCAGGTGCCGACGTTCGATCCGCTCATCCTTTGCGAGGCCCTGACCGACTCGATCACCCAGCACACCGTGTACGTCGGGCTCGAGCGCGAATACACCTGGATGATCGAGTGGTTGGAGGCCTTCAACGACGTCCAAGCCGTTGCGACCTTCCGCAATCTGTGGAACCCGGACAGCCTCGCCATCCACATCGGCGGCGATGTCGACGATGACCTTACCACCGCCGAGGTGTTGAAGAAGGTGCAGCAATACCGCCGCGTCGGCCTCACCTACCTCCAACCTCCGCCCCTGCGCGACGCCCCGCCCGTGATGCGTGCGACCGGCACGCCCACCGCGGTGATCGAGCGACGCGACGTGCCCGAACTCGGCGCCGTGCTCATGCGCTACGGCAACAACGTCCGGTTCAACTTCGTGCGCAGCGAGCAGCAGCCCGGACTCGTCAGCGCGGTGGTGCGGGTCGGCACCGGCCTGCTCGACATGCCCGGACGCCAGCCGGCGCTGAAGGAATTCGGGCTGAACACCGTGCTGGCCAGCGGCACGGGCCGTTTCACGGGCCCCCAGGTGGCGCGCCTGCTCGAGGAGGAGATGGTCGACTTCAGTTTCGACCTCGGTGACCGCGACGCCTTCACCTTCCGCGGCAACATGGCCGTGGCCAATGTCGATGCCTTCCTTGGCGTGGTGGCGGACTTCCTGCGCGAGCCGCGCTTCGCCCGCTTTGCCCACGATTCCGTGCGCGCGGGCGCCGCGATGAGCCGCGGGGCGGGCCAGGTGGGCATCGGTCACGGCATGCGCCTCATGACCGACCACCTTTTCGAAGGCGACGCCCGGTTCGCGTGGGGCAATCCGATCGATTACATCTCGCTCAGCGTCGTCGATGTCCGGCGCTGGATGGAGCCGGCGCTCACCCAGGGTTACGTCGAGGTCACCGTGATCGGCGACCTCACCGAAGCCGAAGCCGTGGAACGGGTCGGCCGCACGCTCGGTGCGCTCGGCCCCCGGGCCGCCGAGAAGACCTTTGGCCGGGTCGCCCCCGCCAAGGTGCGCGCCCCGGCCGGCCATCGCCGCTTCGAGTTCCTGGGCGAACTCAATCTCGGCCTCGCCGTGGGCAACTGGCCGGTCGAAGGAACGCTCACCGTGCGCGACAAGGCCGCCCTGAATGTGCTGACCAAGATCCTCGAAATCCGCGTGCGCGACGAGGTGCGTGAGAACCAAGGTCTCGCCTACGGCCCATCAGCCTCGTTCCAGCTCTTCAACGGCTTTGACGACCTCGCCATGCTGCAGGCGAACGCGGATTGCGCCCCGACCGAGACTGATCGCGTGGCCCAGATCATGACCGAGGTGGCCAACCGCATTGCCGCCGAGGGTGTGAACGAAGGCGAGTTCGTCGGGTCGCGCGGCATTTTGCTCAGCCAGATGCGACGCGCCTTCGTCGAGAACAGTTTTCTCCTGTCGATGTTGATGCGCGCCCAGGAACGGCCCGAGACCCTGCAGAACGCCATCGAACTCCGCGAGGGGCTGATCGCCACGATCACCCGCGACGAGGTCAATGCGTGGGCGAAAAAGGTCCTCCCGGCGCGCAACAGCCGTACCGCAGCCATCGTGCCCAAGACCTACATCGGCATCTTCCAGACGAAGTAGCCGGTCGCGTTGCCCTGAGGGCATGCCTTGACGTCGCGGCACGCCTTCCGTCCGCTCTCGTTTCGTCATGTCTTCCTCCGTGCCCGCTCCGGTTGCCCGGCCGACCTTCGCCGAAGCCCTCGCCGTCTGGATCAAGATCGGCCTCCTCAGCTTCGGCGGTCCGACCGGACAGATCGCCCTCATGCACCAGGAGCTGGTCGAAAAGCGTCGGTGGATCAGCGATGCGCGATTTCTCCACGCCCTGAACTATTGCATGCTCCTGCCCGGTCCGGAGGCGCAGCAGCTTTCGATTTATGTGGGCTGGCTGCTGCACCGCACCTGGGGAGGCATCGTGGCCGGCACGCTGTTCGTTCTCCCGGGCGCGCTGCTCCTTTGGGCGATCAGCTGGGTGTATGTCGCTTACGGCCAGCTGCCGTGGCTCGCGTCGATCTTCTATGGCTTGAAGCCCGCCGTCATGGGCATCGTCGCCATGGCCGTGCTCCGCATCGGCAAGAAGGCGCTCAAGAACAGTGTGATGTGGTCGATCGCCGCCGGCGCGTTTGCCGGCATCTATTTCCTGCAACTGCCGTTCCCATTGATCATCGGCCTCGCCGCGATCATCGGCCTGATCGGCGGGAAACTTTTTCCCGCGACTTTCAACGTGGTCAAGGGACACGGCGGCAACGCCTCCACCTCGGTGATCGACGACGCCACCCACGTGAACATGCGTCCGCCGTCGTGGCTCGCGTCCTGCGGCACGGCCCTGCTCTGGGCGGTGCTGTGGATCACCCCCGTGCTGCTCATCGCCGCCTGGCTCGGACGCGACCACGTACTGACTAAGGAAGGCGTGTTCTTTTCGAAGGCGGCCCTGGTCACCTTCGGCGGTGCGTACGCAGTCCTGCCCTACGTGGCCCAGCAAGCGGTCGAGACTTACCAGTGGCTCACCCCGGCCCAGATGCTCGATGGCCTGGGCCTCGCCGAAACGACCCCTGGGCCGCTCATCCTGGTACTGCAGTTCGTCGGCTTTCTCGGGGCCTGGGCCCAGCCGAACCCGCTCAGCCCGATCGCCGCCGCCACGCTCGGCGCCAGTCTCACGACCTGGTGCACCTTCCTGCCTGGCTTTCTCTTCATCTTTGTCGGCGCGCCCTACATCGAAGCCCTGCGCGGCTGGACGCTGCTGACCTGCGCCCTTTCCGCCCTGACCGCCGCCGTGGTCGGCGTTGTGCTCAATCTCTCGGTCTGGTTTGCCCTCGGCACGCTCTTCCCGGCGGGCGGCGGCGTGGACGCGTTTGCTGCAATCGTGAGTGTGGGCGTGTTCCTCGGCCTGAAGTACTTCAACTGGGACGTCGTGCGCGTGGTGCTGGCCTGCGGCGCTCTCGGTTGGGTCCACGGCCTCTTGACGGGCTGAGCCGCATCCCGGCGGACAAGCACGGCGAACCAGCGCCCGTCGACGCGAGTCTCAGGGAGCGGCCCCTGACCTACCGCAATCTGCTCGGTGTGGCCGGCGGAGGACGGTCAACGCAGCTTCGCGTTGAAGAACGCGAGCGTGCGCTGCCACGACAGTTCCGCCGCCGCCTGGTCATAGCGCGGGGTAGTGTCGTTGTGGAAGCCGTGGTTCGTGCCAGGGTAAATGTGCGCCTCGTACGCAACCCCGGCCGCCTTCAGCGCTGCCTCGTAGGCCGGCCAACCGGCGTTCACCCGGGTATCGAGCTCGGCGTAGTGAATCAGCAGGGCACCCTTGATCTTCGCCGCCTCCTCCGCCGAGGGCTGGCCGCCATAGTACGGCACCGCGGCCTTGATCAGGTTGGGCAGGCGCCACGCCAGGGTGTTGGCCATGGCCCCACCGAAGCAGAATCCGGTCACGCCAAGGGAGCCGTTGCAGTCGGGATGCTTCGCCAGAAACTCGGCCGCTGCGACCATGTCCTCGACGATCTTGGCCCGCTCCAGCTTGCCCTGCATGGCGCGACCGTCGTCATCATTGCCCGGATACCCGCCGAGCGGCCAGAGCGCATCCGGACCGAACGCAACGAAGCCTGCGGCGGCCACGCGGCGGACGACATCCTCGATGTAGGGATTCAATCCGCGATTCTCGTGGATGACCACCACGCCCGGCAGGCGGCCGGTCGCGTTGGCCGGCTTGGCAAAGAGGCCCCGCATCTCGCCGCTGCCGGCGGGCGAAGGGTACTTCAGGTACTCGGACACCACCCGCGGATCGTCCTTCGGCACCTGCGCCGCGAGCGCATACCGCGGGCTCAACATCTCGAGCAGGGCGGCGGCCGTCAGCCCGCCGACGGCAAACTTGGCGGCGCGATCCAGAAACGTGCGCCGGTCGATGTGGCCGTGCACGTAGTAGTCGTACAGATACAGCAGTTCCTGATCGAAATCCTTGGCAGAGGGGCGGTTCATGGGGTCGCGGGGGTTTGAGGAAACGAACGTCATCATCATGCCGCTGCCCATGCCCGAAGGCAAGGCGCCGGCCGACTTCCCCCCAATCGTTCTCGTAATCGCTCTCGTTCTCTTTCTCTTTCTCCCCGGTCCCGTTCGAGCCGAGAACGAGAACGCTTGCGAAAACGCCCACCCCCCTTCTTCCAACCCATGCCTTCGCCCACCCCGCCTGCTCCCGAACACCCCTGCCCCTGCGGCCGCCCCGCCACGTTCGCGGCCTGCTGCGGCCCCATCATCGCCGGCACGCGGCCGGCCGCCACCGCGGAGGACCTGATGCGTTCGCGGTTCACGGCGCATGTGATTCGCGATTACGCCTATCTGCACCGCACTTACCGGGAGACGATGCGCCTGCCCTATGTGGAGGAGGCGGTGGAAGATCCGATTCCCTGGACGCGTCTGGTCATTCACGCCCACGAGCCGGAAGTCCGGCCCGGCGTATCGATCGTCGAGTTCTCGGCCTTCTTTACCGAAGCGGGCGTGGAGCGCGAACTGCGCGAGCGCTCGGAGTTCCAACGCAGCAACGGCCAGTGGATCTACACCAAGGCCGTCCGGCACGGTCCGCCACCGGTGCGCGCCAGCGGCCCCAAAGTCGGTCGCAACGACCCCTGCCCCTGCGGCAGCGGCAAGAAGCACAAGCACTGCTGCCTCGCCGCCTGAACCGGCGGCCGCTGGCGGCCGCCCGTCCGTGGGCCGCGGTGACGATCGGGGTTGCGGCGCGCGCAATTTTGCCAAGGGTGACGCATCGTCCCGCCGCCATGAGCCATCCGCCGCCCGCCGCCAAAGTCTATTCCCGGGAACCCGTGTGGGACCCGGCGCGCTGGCTGCCGACCACGCGCGACGAAGTGGCCGCGCGCGGCTGGGATTACCTCGACGTCATTCTGGTATCCGGCGACGCGTACGTGGACCACCCGGCCTTTGGCACGGCCGTGATCGGACGCATGCTCGAGGCGGAAGGGTTGCGCGTCGCGATTGTGGCCCAACCCAACTGGCGCGACGACCTGCGCGACTTCAAGAAGCTCGGCGCTCCGCGGATGTTCTTCGGTGTCACGGCCGGGTGCATGGACTCGATGGTCAACCGCTACACCGCGGCGAAAAAGCTGCGCAGCGAGGACGCCTACACGCCCGGCGGCGAACACGGCTTCCGCCCGGACTACGCGACCACGGTGTACTCACGCATCCTGAAGCAGCTCTTCCCCGACGTCCCGGTGATGATCGGCGGCATCGAGGCGAGCCTGCGCCGCGTCACGCACTACGATTATTGGTCCGAGCAGCTCAAGCCCTCCATCCTCGCGGACAGCGGTGCCGATCTGCTCGTGTACGGCATGGGCGAGCTTCCGCTCAAAGAGACGATCCGCCTGCTCAAGCAGGGCGTGCCTTTTTCCTCGCTCAAGACCGTGCCCCAGACCGCCGTTCTGCTCGCGGAAGGCGAGGAGGTGCCCAAGAACAAGCGCTGGGAGGACTTCGTTCTCCACAGCCATGAGGAGTGTCTCGCGGACCGCGAGAAGTACTCGCGCAACTTCAAGGACATCGAAACGGAATCGAACCGGGTGAAGGCCCGCCGCATCCTGCAACCGGTCGGCCAGCGCACGTTGGTGGTGAATCCGCCCTTCCCCACCATGTCCGAGGAGCAAATCGACCGGGCCTTCGACCTGCCGTACACGCGGCTGCCGCACCCGAAGTACCGCAAGCGCGGACCCATCCCCGCGTACGAAATGATCAAGCACTCGATCAACATGCACCGCGGGTGCTTTGGCGGGTGCAGCTTTTGCACGATCTCGGCGCACCAGGGCAAGTTCGTCGCCTCGCGCTCGAAGGCCTCGATCCTGCGCGAAGTCGAGTCGATCAAGCAGATGCCGGACTTCCGCGGCACGATCAGCGACCTCGGCGGCCCCTCGGGCAACATGTACAAGATGAAGGGCAAGGAGCAGTGGATCTGCGACGAGTGCGTGCGCCCGTCGTGCATCTGGCCCGACGTGTGCCGCAATCTCGACACGGATCACACCGCGTTGCTCGACATCTACAAATCCGTCCGCGAGACCGAGGGCGTAAACCACGCCTACGTCGCGAGCGGCATCCGCTACGACCTCTTCCTGCATGACAAGGGCGCGACGCCAGAAGTGAAGGCGAGCCATGAGAAGTACATCGAGGAGCTCGCCGCCCACCATGTGCCCGGCCGCATCAAGGTCGCGCCCGAGCACACGAGCGACCATGTGCTGCGCGTGATGCGCAAGCCGAGCTTCAACCTGTTCTACAAGTTCAAGGAGAAGTTCGAGGCCGCCGCGGCCAAGGCGGGCAAGCCGAAGATGCCCGTCGTGCCTTACTTCATCAGCTCGCATCCGGGCTCGCGTCCTGAGGATATGGCCGAGCTCGCGCTCAAGACCAAGGACCTCGGCTTCCGCCTCGAGCAGGTGCAGGACTTCACCCCCACCCCCATGACGGTGGCCACGGAGATCTACGCCACGGGCATGCATCCGTACGACGGGGCAGAAGTCTGCGTGGCCCGTTCGCCTGAGGAGAAACAGACGCAGCGCAGCTTCTTCTTCTGGTACAAGCCTGAGATGAAAAAGGCCCTGCGCGCCTCGATGCTGAAGCTCGGCCTCGGGCCGATGGCGAAGCGCCTGCTGGATGAGCCCCAGAAGACGGAGGACGTGACGCCGCCCCCGCACATCACGCCCTGCGGCATGCGCGTGCCCGGTGGTAAGGCCGACCCGCAGCCGGCGAAGCGGAAGGCAGCCTTCGGGAAGTTCTTCCGGAAGCGGTAGGACTCGGCGCAGGCTTATCGCCATTTGTTTGCTTTAGCGCTTGCGTAAGGGCGTGAGCATCGGTCGGCTCTACCGATCCCTTATGTCCACTGCAGCCCCTACCCACGCCCCGACCTCCCCCCTGAAAACCCGCCCCAGCGGTGGCTATCGGAAGACCGCGAGCTTCCAGACAACCACGCTCATCTACGACGCCACCTGGCGATTCTGCGAAAGCTTCCTTGATGCGCGCTCTCGCGCGACCGACCAAATGGTGCAGGCGGCCCGCTCGGCTCGACAACATATCGTCGAAGGCAGTCGGGCCGCGGCCACGTCCTCGCAAACCGAGCTCCGCCTGATCAACGTCGCCCGCGCGAGCCTCGAGGAACTCCTGCTCGATTACGAAGATTTCCTGCGCCACCGGCGGCTGGCGCAGTGGGCGCCCGACAGCCCTGAGGCTGGAACCGTGCGGGCGGTCGCCAAGCGCTTCAGGAAAGATCCAACGGATCCGACCGATCCGTCGGATCTTTCCGACCCGGAACGCTGGAGCCACTACGCGCGCTGGCTCGAACACGCTGATGCCGGCGTTCGCGCCAACGCGATCATCTGCCTCATCCACCAAGCGAACTACCTGCTCGACCGGCAGATCGCCACACTCGAAGCAGCATTCATCGACGGCGGCAGATACACCGAACAACTGGCAGCCGAGTCTATGCGCCAGCCAAAGGACGTTCGGACGGATCGGACCGATCGGGCGGATTCGCCGGAGGCGCCGCCACCTCCGGCCTGCCCCGCCTGCGGCAGCCCGATGGCACGTCGCACCGCCAAGACCGGCAAGGCCGCCGGCAAACCATTCTGGGGCTGCACACGTTATCCCGACTGCAAGGGCACGGCCGCCGCCTGAGATTCGCCAAAGAAGTGGCCTCCACGGCCCGGCTGGTCTGCACTCCTGCGATGACCGCCCGTAACGTCCGCCTAGTCGCAAGCTTCGACGAACTTCTGTCGACCCCGTTCACTGCAGAGGTAAACGCGCTTTGCTGGACACGTACGCTCGACGGCGACTTCGAGGCGATCGCCGCCACGGCCGGGCCGCTCGACGAGATCACCTCCCTCGAGGAGGACGACCTGCTTTCGCTTTCTCTCGGCCCGGCCGGACAACGCGCGCGCCAGCATCTGCTCAACGACCTGCGCCTGCTCGGCCGGTCTGGGCTGCAACCATCGCTCGACCTCATCCCCGCGTATCCGCGCGACCCCGACCACGGCCCGGTGCCGGTCGATGTGTACGACTTTCACGCGGACAGCGCGAACACCCTCGCCGACACGTTCCTCTGCAGCTACACCGTCGCGTCGTCCGAGGGCGTCGCCAATGACGAAGTCGTACGCCAAGTCGACCTGCCCGAGACCCGCGCCCGCCTGCTGGAGCGGTACGGCGGACCCGACGATGCCGGCTTCGCCGCGTGGCTCGGACGCCATTGCTACGACTTGCACTACGCCGCCCTGCCCCACGCCCGCCCGTTCTCGTTTGGCCTCGGTAACCTCTGGCGGATCGCCACGCAATGCCCGGGAAGTCCGACCCGCCCTTGCATCCACCGGGCCCCGGAGACCAAGCCGGGACAACCTCCACGTTTGCTGCTGATCAGTTGACAGCGTCTTGAACAGCAGGACGCAGAGGGTGCAGAGAGAGGAGCGGCGACACTCCTGTCGCCGGTTTGGCCTGCCAGACGCTCTTCGCCAGCCGACTTGCCTACGATCCGGCGACAAGAGTGTCGCCGCTCCGGTCCAAGCCGTTCTCCGACGAGCATCGCACGGAACTATCCCCGCTCTGCGCTCTCTGCGTCCTCCTGTTAAAGGTTCGAGGATCGACGCGGCTCCTCAGAACGGTTCGTCGCCGGGGATCGTTTCGCCGGCCGGCTCGGACAGCGGCGCCCCGTCCTCGTCCGCAGGCGCGGGGGTCGCGTTGCCGCCGACGGGCTCCAGCTTCCAGGCGTTGAGGTTCACAAAGTAGCTCTCCTTCCATTCGCGTCCGCGCAGGTCGAAGAAGACCTTGAGCTTGTCGCCCGGCTTCACCGTCGAGAGCAGCGCGACCTTGTCCTTCACGCACTCGAATTTGATGTCCTGAGGGAACCGACCCGACTCGATGGTCAGCACAAACTCGCGCTTGTTGAAGCCGCTGCCGAACGTCTGTTCCTCGAAGACTTTTTTGATCGTGCCGGTGATTTCGAACATGCGCGCATCGTGTACCGGTCAGGCCAGCCGGTGCCAGCCGCTTCTGCCCGGTTGGGCAAAGTTCCTGCGGCGGTCGCGGCCGCCCACGCCTGCCTCATCGGTGGCCGCCCGTCACGGCGACCGGACTGCCTGGGACGGCATGACCGCGGCCGAACCTTGCGAGCGTCGCGAGCCGCATGCGATCGAGCCAGAGGTAGACGACCGGCACGGTGTAGAGAGTCAGCACCTGGCTCACCAGCAATCCGCCCACGATGGCGAGGCCGAGCGGACGGCGCAATTCCACGCCCTCGCCTGAAGCCAGGACGAGCGGCAGGGCTCCGAGCAGCGCCGCGCAGTTGGTCATCAGGATCGGTCGCAGGCGCATCTGCGCCGCCTCGAAGATCGCCTCGCTCGGACGCAGATTGTCCTGCCGTTCGCGCTCCAGGGCGAAGTCGATCATGAGAATGGCGTTCTTCATCACGATGCCGATCAGCAGAAACAGCCCGAGCAACGCGATCAGGGTAAACTCCGTCCCAGTCAGACGCAGCGCCAGCAAGGCCCCCAGTCCGGCCGAGGGCAGGGTCGAAAGGATGGTGATCGGGTGGACGAGGCTTTCATACAGAATGCCAAGGACGAGGTAGACGACCACGAGCACGCCGAGAATCAGCCAGTGCTGGTTGTCGAGTGCGCGCTGGAACGTGCGCGCGGCACCGGCGAGCTGACCCTGCACTTCAGTCGGCAGCATGATCCTCGCCATCGCGGCGTCGATGGCTGCGAGGGCCTGGTCAAGCGATACCCCCGGCGCCAGGGCGAAGCCGATGTTGTCCGAGGCAAACTGGCCTCGGTGCTGCACCCGGTCCTCGATCAGACTGAAGTCATAGCGCGTGAATGCGGAGAGCGGCACGCGGGTCCCGTTCGCCGCAATCACCTGAACCTGGTCGAGCACGATCGGATCCTGGGTGTACTGGGGCTCGAGCTCCATCACCACGCGGTACTGATTGAGGCTGTCGTACAGGGTGGAAATCTGCCGCTGACTGAACGAACTGTTGAGCACCTGGGTGACCATTTGCATGTCGACCCCGAGACGGCGGGCCGCCTCCCGGTCCACGTGGAGCATCACCTGTTTGGCCCCGCCGTCCGACGGCACATCCACATCGGTGAGCTCGGGCAGTTCCTGCAAGGCCGTCGCGACGCGGGGCGCCCACTCACGCAGCAAGGAGACCTCGCTGGAGAGCAGCGTGAAATCGTAGGAACCGCTGTCGGACATGCGGGGCATGTCGATGTCCTGCGACACGCTGATCCAGAGGTTGCCGCCCGGCACCGGGGGCGACTGCAACCGCAGGCGGTTGACGACCTCGGCGGCCGACACGCCGCGTTCCGCGAGCGGCTTGAGGCGGATGATCATGCGCGCGTTGCTCGTGCCGGTCGATCCGCCCGCCGTACCGATGACATCCTGTACCGCCGGATCGGCCATGATGAGACGTCGGTAGGTTTCGATCTTCGGCTGCATCACCTGATAGGAGAAGCCGTCGTCGCCGCGGGCGAAGCCCTGGAGCTGGCCGGTGTCCTGCTGCGGCAGAAATCCCTTCGGCACCCGGATGTACAAGGTGATGTTGAGCGCCATCACGCCCAGCAGGACCACCAGGGTCAGCACGGCGTGTTGCAGCACCCAGCCCAGGGTGCGGGCATAAAAGCGGCGTACCGCGCCGAAGACGGCGTCGGTACGACGTGCCAGGCCTGAGCCGGCGGACGCCCCGTGCGGGCGCAGCCACTGGGCGCACAGGGCGGGCGTGAGCGTGAGCGAGATCGCAAGGGAAACCAGCATCGCCGCCGCCAACGTGATGGAAAATTCGCGGAAGAGCCGCTCGACCAGCCCGCCCATGAACAGGATCGAAACAAAGACCGCGATGAGAGAGAGGTTCATCGCCAGCAGCGTGAAGCCGACCTCGCCGGCGCCTTTCAGGGTGGCACGGATGGGCGAAAGGCCGCGCTCGATGTGGCGCGAGATGTTTTCCAACACGACGATCGCATCGTCCACCACGAGGCCTGCGGCCACGATCAGCGCCATGAGCGAGAGATTGTTCAGCGAGAACCCGTACAGGTACATGATGCCGAACGTGGCGATGAGCGAAACGGGGATCGCGACACTGGGAATGAGCGCCGCGCGGAAATTGCCCAGGAAAAGGAACACCACCAGCATCACCAAGCCGGCGGCCAGAACGAGGGTGTACTGGGATTCCGCCAAGGTCGCGCGGATGCCGGGAGAGCGATCCATCACGACGGCCAGATCGGCATCCTCCGGCAGCAGCGCACGCAGCGCGGGCAACTGGGCGTTGATCGCCTCGATGGTCGCAATGATGTTCGCGCCCGGCTGGCGGCTGACCATGAGAATCACGGCCGGCCGGTCGTTGTGAAAGCCGTTGCTGTACCGGTCCTCGACCGAATCGGTGACCCGCGCCACATCGCCGAGCCGAACCGGAGCGCCGTCGCGGTAACGGATGACGATGGGCAGATACTCCTCGGCCTTGCGCAGCTGACCGCTGATCTCGACCTGCCAGCGGCGGTCGCCCTGCTCGAGCATCCCGCGCGGGCGGAGCGAATTGGTCTCGCCGATCGCGCGACGGACCTCGTCGAGCGCGATGCCGTAATGGGCGAGCGCGTGGGGGTTGAGCTGCACCCGGATGGCAGGCAACGAACTGCCGCCGACGGTAACCTCCCCCACGCCGTTCACCTGGGAAAGTTTTTGTGCGAGGATGGTCGAAGCGAGGTCGTAGAGGTCGCCCGGAGCGAGGTTCGACGAACTCAGGGCGAGCGCCATGATGGGCGCCTGCGAGGGGTTGACCTTGCGGTACGAGGGGTTGCCCGGCATGCCCGACGGCAGCTGGGAACGCGCGGCGTTGAGCGCCGCCTGCACATCGCGCGCTGCGGCGTTGATGTCACGGTCGAGGGCGAACTCCAACGTGATGCCCGTCGATCCCTGCCGGCTGTCAGACGTGATGGCGGTGACGCCCGCCACGCTGCCGAGCGCGCGCTCCAGCGGGGTGGCCACGCTCGAGGCCATCGTTTCGGGACTCGCCCCGGGCAGTGATGCGCTGACGCGAATGGTCGGGAAATCGACCTGGGGAAGCGGAGCGATCGGCAGGAGCGTGTAGGCGAGCGCCCCGGCCAGCACGAGGGCCACCGCGATCAGACTGCTCGCGACGGGACGGCGTACGAAGGGGCGGGAGAGATTCATGGGCGTCGATGCACGGCCGCAAAGCCGTGCGGCGTCAGGGCCTCGCTTGGGAGGATTGCGGTTCGAGGTCGGGGGCTACGGCCGAAGCGCTCGCGCGCCGGCGCCGGGCCCGTTGCGCAAGGCGGTCGAAGAACAGGTAGACAACAGGCGTGGTGAAGAGCGTCAGCACCTGGCTGACGAGCAGGCCGCCGACCATCACCAGACCCAGCGGGCGGCGCAGCTCCGCGCCCGAGCCGGTCGAGAGCATGAGCGGCAGCGCGCCGAACAAGGCGGCAAGGGTTGTCATCAGGATCGGCCGGAACCGCAGCAACGCCGCTTCGTGAATCGCCTGCCGCGGCGTGAGCTTGCGCCGGCGTTCGGCTTCAAGGGCGAAGTCGATCATCATGATGCCGTTCTTCTTCACCAGGCCGATGAGCAGGATGATGCCGATCACCGCGATCATGTCGATCGGCTGCCCGGTGGCCCAGAGTGCAAGCAAGGCACCCAAGGTCGCCGACGGCAGCGTCGACAGGATCGTGATCGGATGGATGCTGCTCTCGTAGAGTACACCGAGGACGATGTACATCGTCACCACGGCGGCGAGGATCAGCCAGAGGGTGCTCGAAAGGGAGGCGCGGAATGCGTGGGCTGCGCCCTGAAATCTCAGCTCAATCGCGGCCGGCAGCTCCAGCTCCCCGACCGCGCGCTCGATCGCCGCCACGGCGTCGCCCAGCGAGGCCTCCGCGCCGAGGTTGAACGAAATCGTGACCGCCGGGAACTGGCCGATGTGGTTCAAGAGGAGCGTGGCCGGACGCTCCTCCACCCGGGCCACAGCCGACAGCGGCACGGGCCGTCCCCCGGATCCGCTGACGTAAATGGATCCAAGCGCCTCCGGTCCCGCGGCAAACCGCGGATCTACTTCCAACACCACGCGGTACTGGCTCGCCTGGGTGAACAACGTCGAGATCTGACGCTGTCCGAAGGCACTGTAGAGCGCGTTGTCGATTGCGGCGACGCTGATGCCTAGCCGGCTCGCGGCATCCCGATCGATCTGGAGGAAGGCCTGGAGTCCCTCGTTCTGTAGGTCGCTCGCGACATCCGCAAGGGCGGGTTCGGCGCGCAGATGATCCACCAGACGAGGCACCCAGTCGTGCAGCAAGGCCTGATCCGGACTGGAAAGCGTGAATTGAAACTGCGTGCGACTCACCCGGTCCTCGATCGTCAGTTCCTGCACGGGCTGCAGGTACAGGGAAATACCGTCCACGCTCCGCGCCGCCTCGCGCAGACGCGCAATGACCTCGAGGGCGGTGGCGTCGCGCTCCCCGTGCGGGTGCAGGTTGATGAGCATGCGCCCGGTGTTGAGTGTCGCGTTGGTGCCATCGACACCGATGAACGAAGACAAGCTGGCCACGGCAGGGTCCTCGAGGATCTTCGCCGCGAGCGCCTGCTGGCGTTCCGACATCGCCGCGAAGGAGACCGATTGCGGCGCCTCGGTGACGGCCTGCAGCGCCGAGTTGTCCTGCACGGGAAAGAAGCCCTTCGGCAAGATCACGTACAGGCCCGCGGTGAGCGCAATCGTGCCCACGGTGATCGCGAGCATGAGGGGCTGCCGCTCCAGGACCCAGTCGAGCTGCCGTCCATACCAGGCGATGACGCCGTCGAGAAAGCCGGCCTTGGCATGCCCCGCCGGGTCGGGCGGCGGCAGCATGCGCGCACACATCATCGGCGTGAGCGTCAGGGAAACGACAAGCGAGATCAGGATCGAAACCGCGAGTGTGATGGCAAACTCGTGAAACAGGCGCCCCGCGACATCGCCCATGAAGAGGAGCGGGATGAGCACCGCGATGAGCGAGATGGTGAGCGAGACCAGGGTGAAACCGATCTGAGCGGCTCCCTTCAGCGCTGCGTCCATCGGCGACGAGCCCTCCTCGCGGTAGCGGGCGATGTTCTCGAGCATCACGATGGCGTCGTCGACCACGAAGCCGGTCGCGATGGTGAGCGCCATGAGGGTCAGGATGTTCAACGAGTAGCCCGCGAGGTACATCACGCCGAACGTGCCGATGAGCGACAAGGGCACGGCGATGCTGGGGATGATCGTCGAGGGAATGTTGCGCAGGAATACGAAGGTCACGAGGACCACGAGGCCGACCGCGAAGATCAGCTCGTGCTGCACGGCACGCACGGAGGCGCGGATGCTCTGGGTGCGGTCCGTGAGCACCGTCATGTCGACGGCGGTCGGCAGGCTGGCGCGGAGCTGAGGCAACAGGGCTCGCACGCGGTCGACGACCTCGATCACGTTGGCACCGGGCTGGCGCTGGACATTGACCAGCACGGCCGGGGCCTCATCGGCCCAGGCGGCCAGCCGCCGGTCCTCGGCTGCGTTGATGATCGTGGCGACATCGCCGAGCCGGAGCGGCGCGCCGTCGCGCCAGGCGATGATCAGGTTCCGATACTCCTCCACCGAACGCAGCTGATCGTTGGCATCCATCAGGATGTTCCGATACGGCCCGTCAAAGCTGCCCTTCGGCTGGTTCACGCTCGACGCATTGATCGCCGACTGGATGTGCGAGAGATTGAGGCCGCGCGCCGCGAGCTCGGTCGGGTTGACCTGCACGCGCACAGCCGGCCGCTGACCGCCTGCCAGGCTGACCATGCCCACACCCGGGATCTGCGCGAGCTTCTGCGCGATGCGCGTATCGACGAGATCATGAACCTCCGGCAGCGGCAGGCTCGGCGAGGTGACGGCGAGGGTGAGGATGGGCGTGTCGGCCGGGTTGACCTTGCGATAGATCGGCGGCGCCGGCAGGTCGTTGGGCAGCAGGTTGTCCGCAGCGTTGATCGCGGCCTGCACCTCCTGCTCGGCCACGTCCATCGACAGGTCGAGGGAGAACTGCAGCGTGATCACGGACGCGCCGGCCGAACTGCTCGACGACATCTGGTTGATACCGGGGATCTGCCCGAAGCGTCGCTCGAGCGGCGCGGTGATCGAGCTCGCCACCACCGTCGGGCTCGCACCCGGATGAAAGGTGAACACCTGGATGGTCGGAAAATCCACCTGCGGCAGCGCCGCGACGGGCAGCAGCCGGTAGGCCAGGATGCCCGACAACAACAGCGCCGCCATCAACAGCGACGTCGCGACCGGGCGCAGGATGAAGGGGCGCGACGGATTCATGAGCCCGGGGACACGGCCGGCCGATTGTCGTCCACCAAGATGACCTTCCGGCCCTCCCGCAGGCGATCGAGCCCTTCCAGAACCACGAGCTCGCCGGCGGCCAGACCGCTTTGAACCGACTGTAGCAGACCATCGGCCGGGCCGAGCACCAGGTCGCGCACCGTGGCGGTGTTGTCCGCACCGATCACAAACACATACGTGCCGCGCGATCCGAACTGCACCGCGGACGACGGGATCACAATGGCGTCCTCAATCGTGCGCACGCGCAGCCGCACGTTGACGAACTGGTTCGGAAACAGCCGGTCGTCCGCGTTGGCGAACTCGGCCTTCAGCTTGAGCGTGCCGGTCGCGAGATCGATCTGGTTGTCGACGGTGCGCAGCACGCCGGCGGCGAGCCTCACTTCCTCGCTGCGATCCCACGCCTCGACGGCCAGCTGCTCGCCGCGGCGGATCGGTTCCAACACCGTCAACAGGTCCACCTCTGGGATGGTGAACAGGACGGAGATCGGCCTCGTCTGGGTGATGACGGCGAGGCCGTTGGCGTCGCCGGCCCGGACGAGATTGCCCGCGTCCACCTGGCGCAGACCCAGGCGTCCGGAGATCGGCGCCTCGATGCGGGTGTAGGCGAGTTGGAGTCGTGCATCCTCCACCCGCGCGCGGTTGGCCGAGAGCACGCCTTCACGTTCGCGCACCAGCGCCTGCTGCACCTCGATCTGCTGCGCCGTGACGAGGTTGCGCTCCATCAGGGGACGGAGCCGTTCGAGGTCGCTGCGCGCGACATCCAGCTGCGCGGCGCTCTGCTCGAACTGGCCTTCCGCTTGCGTGAGCAGAATACGGTAGGGCTGCGCCTCGATCTCCGCGAGCAGGTCGCCCTTGGTCACCTGCTGTCCCTCCTCAAAATGGACCTTCAGCAATTCGCCATCGACGCGGCTGCGCACCGTGACCGCGTTGAGCGGAGTCACCGTGCCGATGGCCTTGAGATGCACGGGCAACGCACGCCGCTCGGCCGCCACCGCCTTCACCGGAACCACCTGGGCACCACCGCTGCCCGCCCAGGCGGGATTGGGCCCGCGGGGATTCGCCGGCGGAGGCCCCTCCCTGAAACCAAAGTACCAGACGCCGGCGGAGAATACCGCGACGAGGACAACGATCAGGGGCCAGCGACGGGCCGTTCGGTGGGGGATGGGATCGGGCATAGGGCGAGGTTCGACGAACAGTTCACCCTGGTCGCCGGAAGCGTGACAAGGGAACTGACGAACCGCCCGGGTCAACGGTTACCGCCACAAAACCCGCCGTCCGCACGTTACATCCGCAGGGCGAGGCCACGCGCGCCGATGCGTACCTTGCGATCCGGCCTCACGTGCGCCGGTCAGTTTCACCCAAACGGGGAGGCAGACGCCGCGGCGACGGACGGCTACGATGCGCCGCCGTTTCCTCACCGCGCTTCCCCCGCCCTGCCCTCAAGGGGAGGCGAGACTCCCTTCGACGCCCGCCTATGATCTTCCGCGCCCTGCCCGCCGTCTTTGCCCTTTTGGCCGGTCTCCTGCTCACCCGCGCCCCGGCCGCGGCCGGAGTAACCTACTACATCGACGCACGGGCCGGCAACGACGACGCCGAAGGCACGGATCCCCAGCGCGCCTTCAAATCGCTCGCTCGCGCCAGCCGCCTGCATCTTCGCGCCGGCGACGCGGTGCGTCTGGCCGCCGGTCAGACTCACCCCGGCAGCCTGACCCTCGCCGCCCCCTCGGGCAGCGCGACCGAGCCCGTGGTCATTGGCAGCTATTCACCCGCCGGCGCGCGTACGGACGCCTCCGGGGGGGACCGGGCGGTGATCGACGCCCGCGGCCAGGCCAACGCCATCAAGATCACCGACGGCCGGCATGTCGTCGTGCGCGACATGGTGATCGAGGCAGACGGCGGCGGCCTGCCAGCGGCGGAAGCCCGAACCACTACGATGCGCTGCGGCGTCCTGGTGGACACGTCCCGCCCCGGTGACTATGGCGCGATCGCCTTGGAAAATCTCTGGATACGGCGGGTCTATTTCGAGGATGCCGGTTTCAGGCGCAGCCCGGGCGAGGTCCGCACCGCCAACGGCACGCAGCGCTACGGGTGGGGCATTCGCTTCATCAATCAGACCCCCGGGGCCCGGCTGTCCGACCTCACGGTGCGCGGCTCGCGGATCGAGATGACCGAGCACACTGGCATCAAGTTCACCGCCCCGGTCGATGGCATCCGCGACGTGAAGGTAGTCGACAACGTCGTCGAGCGCACCGGCGGTCCTGGCATTCAGTTGTCCGGGGTGACGGGCGGTCACTTCCGGGGCAATCGCGTCGATCGCTCCGGCGACGCCTCGGATTCGCGCCAATGGGGCCGCGGTTCCGGCCTGTGGACCTGGTCGTGCACCGACATACTCATCGAGCACAATCGCTTCACGAACGCCAACGGTCCGGGCGATTCGGCCGGCTGCCACATCGATTTCAACTGCCGCAACGTGATCGTGCAGTACAACGTCAGTGCGAACAACGCCGGCGGCTTCTGCGAAATCCTGGGCAATAATTACAACTGCGCGTACCGGTACAATCTCAGCGTGAACGACGGACACCGCGTCAAAGGTCAGGCCGGCGCGTTCCAGGAGGGCAAGATCCTCTGGCTCAGCGGCTACGTGGGCGCCCGGCGCGACCCGAGCGGTCCGTTCAACAGCTACATCTACAACAACACCATCTACACCTCGGCGGAACTGGTGGCGAAAGTCGCCTTCGGCGCGAGCGCCCGCGGGGTGCTGATTGCCAACAACATCTTCTATCTCGAAGGCGCGAGTGCCCTCGTGGGGGGAGATCAGAATCGCGCCGAGCACCTGCCGGCGGCCGCGATTGAGCCACTCGTCTTCTCCCACAATCTTTTCCTACGCGAGGATAACTGGCCCGCCGCCGCCCCGGTGCGCGACGCCCAGCCGCTCTTCGGCGATCCCGGGTTTGCCCGGGCCGGAGGCCTCGAGCCGGCTGACTACGTGCCGAGCAACGCCGGGTTGGTGCGCGACCGCGGGCTGGAGCTCCAGCCCCTGCCGGGCGATCCGGCCGGCCTCGCCGGCGGTCTCGCTGTCACCCACGATCTGCTCGGACGCCCGATCGTGGGCCGGCCCGACCTCGGCGCCATCGAACTGCCCTGACCCCGGCGGCGGTCTGCCGCTCCGCCGCCCGCGCCTTCAAGCGCCGGGCACCACCTCGCGCACCGCCCGGTCGAGCTCGTCGAGAGAGACGGGCTTGCGCAGCAGGCGGGCGTGCGGATGCGCGGCCGCCTCGGCCGCGTCGAGTCCGGTCATGTATCCGGAAATCAATACCACCGGCAGGTCCGGATGGGACACGGCAACTTTGCGCATCAGCTCGACGCCGGTCATGCCCGGCATGAGCTGGTCGGTCACAATGGCATCGAAACCGTTCGGACTCTCCTTGAGCAGCCGAAGGGCGGCGTGGGCGTTGCCCGCCTCCGTCACGACGTGGCCGGCGCGGGCGAGACCCTTGCCCAGCGTCGCACGCACCAGCAGGTCGTCGTCGACCAGCAGCAGCCGCAGGGGGCGCCGCTCGGGCGAAAGCGGCCGGACCGGGGTTTCTGGCGGACGCGGCAGGTGAATCGTGAACGTCGCCCCCTGCCCCTCCGCGCTGCGCACCCCGATCGATCCGTGATGCTTGGTGGCAAATCCGTGCGCCACCGCCAGGCCGAGACCGGAGCCCGAGCCCACCGGCTTGGTGGTGAAGAACGGATCGAAGATGCGCGGCTGGATGTGATCCGGGATGCCATGGCCGTTGTCGGCAATGGCCAGACGCAGGTAGTCGCCCGCGGGCAGGAGGGCGGTCTCCGGATAGCCTTCGTCGGGCAGCTGCACGGCCGCGATGGTCACGGTGATGAGGCCCGAAGTCTGGTCCGCCATCGCATGGGAGGCGTTGGTGATGAGGTTCATCACGACCTGCTGAAGCTGGGTCGCATCCGCCACGATGCGATCGTCGACCGCTTCGTTGCGAAACCGCAGGTCGATGGTGGCGGGCAGGCCGGAATGCGCGAGCCTAAGCGCATCCGCCACGACGTCCCCTAAGTGCAGCGGCACCCGGCGTTCGCCCTGGCTGCGGCCCAACGCGAGCAGTTGTTTCACGAGTCCGCCGGCGCGCTGGGCCGACGCCTCCATGCGATTGAGATGATCCTGGGCCGGGTCGTCCCGGCGCAGGCCATGCCGCATCAGCTCGATCGACCCAAGGAAGCCGGTGAGCAGGTTGTTGAAGTCGTGCGCGATGCCACCGGCGAGCGTACCGATCGCCTCCATTTTCTTCGCATGCACGAGGTGTTCGCGCAGCTGCTCGCGCTCCATCTCCGCCCGCTCGTGCCGATGGCGGGCCTGCTCGAGGGCGTCGAGCATGCGGTTGAAACCGAGGGCGAGCCCGTCGAGTTCGTCTCCCTGCCGTTCCGGCAGGCGGGCGCTGAGGTCGGCCGTCTCGCCGACATGCACCACCGCCGCGTGGATGCGCTCCAGCCGTTGCAGGACCAACCAGCGCAGCGCGCGCGCGATCAGCACCCCCCACGCAAGCAGCAGCACGATCAGCACGACATAAAACAGACGCAGGGCATCGCGGGTCTCGTGTTCGAGGTCTCGCGGCAGACGCAGCTCGAGCAGAGGCATCGCCGTGCCGTCGAACGCAGGTACGTTGACCGCGTAGCGCGTAAAATCCGGTTCTTGCCCAAGCACGAAATGATCGGCGCCGGGCGGAATCGAATCGGCCCCATCTGAAACCGGAATCGGCCAGCGCAAACGCAGGTCCTGGCGGGCCAGCGCTGCAGCGCGGGCCATCTCGGTCTCGTCGATCAACGCGACATGGACAAAGCAGCCACGCACGGGGCCGGTGCCATCGCTGCGCAACACCGGATGCAAAGACACGAGGGCGAGTTCGCCATTCAGGGAAAGGAGGCCGGCCCGGCCGACGTTGCCCGCCTCGACCAACTGACGCGCGAGGGGACCGAGGATCTCGACCCAGTCCGCGGGCGGCGTTCCCAGCGCGGCTTCGCCGCGGAGCAGACGGTAACCGAGGGCCAGACGTCCCTCGGGGTGAAACAAGAGGGCCCCATTGACCTGAAGATTCTCGAGGACCGCCGGCGTGAAATTGGACTCACGGTAGGCTGCAAAAGGCGACCGCAGATAGCGGTACGTCTCGTCCCAGACGGCGTAGTCGTAGGTCAACCGTTGCTGCCCCTCGGCTTTTTGCCGGAAAATCTCGCGCGCCCGGGCCGCACTGTCGGCCACTCCTTGGGCCTCGATGTCCCGAAAACTCCGGCCTATCAACGCATCGATCCCAAGGCTGAGCGCGAGCATGAGGGCCGACAGGACGGCTGCCGTGAGCAGCCAAGCCTTGTGACGCAGGGAAAGGTGGCGGAACCAACGGCGTTTCAGGCCAAGGGCAGTCTTGTCGTTAGGGATGAAGCTCATGCAAGGGGCGGACGAACGGCGCAGCAGCCACCGTCGTCCCGCCCGTCCTCGCAGGAGTTCGGGCGAGGGCAGCGTAGGAATCGGCCGAAGGGCAGCAATGGTTTAGGCATGCCAATCAAATCGCGAGGCGAGATCGCCTAGGCAGACGGTCAACCCGCGCCATCCTGCGGTTTTCGGATGAAAATTATGAATACCTTAAGACACTTATATCCATCGCCTTACTTAATTTTTCACAACTTTACACCCGAACAACTTATCCCTATCTTCTTTGCGGACATCCAGTTGGATTGATTGAAGGCGTCCGCGAGCCAAATCGCGTCGGATCGCTTTACAAAAGCGGAGGGAGAAAACCGCGTACGTAATAGTACCGACCGGGGTAAAGTATCACGCTAACTATTCCATCCTAATATTTTGTGATATTTGCAAAGATCGTGTAAAAACTCCGGTCTGGCGCCTGCTCACTTGATGGGACAGCTTCAACCCCGTTCCAGCCATGACCTCCTTCACACGCCTCGGTTTCTGCCTCGCCTTGTTGGTGTCGGCTTCGTCCCTGCGTGGCGAACTCACGGTCAGCGTGCGTCCCGTGGGCTCCGAAGCGCAGGGCGGCTATCGCGCCCAGCCCAACGAACGCTTCGAATGGGTGCTCGCCTACTACGCGCTGGGAGCGTCGAAGCAGCCGGAACCCTCCGGGCTCGCAAGCTTCGGCATCGTGGCCCTCGACACGCGTTCGGTCCTTCCGGCGGGGTCGGTTTTGTCCGTTTCGATCAAGCAGCAGATGCGGAGCGACGGCCGGAGCGGAATCACGGCGGCCAGCGCTTTCTTGTATGAGGCCTATGCCACGGGACGCCTGCACCAGTGGCTTCCGGGGTTCGCCTACGATGAGAGCGCGGCTGAGGCCCTGCAGTCCGCCATCCGCTCCTTGGAAGGCAGCCGCGGTCTGCTTTCGCCGGCGATCGCCGACCTGCTGACGGCGCACTTCGGTTCATCGGCCAGCGCCACCGAGCGCTACACCGGTTCGGCCGTGCGCGTGCTCACGCTGACGGCACCCGACGGTTCCAGCAGCGATTTTCTGATTTACCTGCCGGATCCGGTCACGAACGAGGCTCCCGGCATGCCGACGCTCGGCCGTCGCAGCACAGGCGGAGGCGGCGGCGGGGGCGGCGGCTTCATCGGCGTCAATCCTCCGCCGGTGATTCCCCCGGTGGAAGACATCGATGAGATCATCGAGGAAATCGTGACAACCCTGCCCCCGGTCATCGGAACGATCCCGGACGGTGATATCACGCAGTCGACGCCGCCGGCCGCGCCCGCGCAGCAGGAGCCGAACCTTCCCGGCATCCCCGAGAATCCCTATCTCCCGCCGGTGATCGATCCCCTTGACCAACCCCGCCAACCCCAGCCCGTTCCGGTGCCGGACGCCGGCGCGACGGCCGGGTTGCTGCTCGTCGGGCTCGCTGCGGCGGTGGCCGTGCGGCGGAGTGTACGCCGCTAAAGAGCTGCGAAGTGCTTCACGGCGTCTCGAAAGGGACGCCGTTTTTGTTCGCGTCGACCGCGGCATCGACAGGGGGACCGCTTTACCCTCTGCTTCCGCGACCGGTTTTTCATGAGCCTACCGACGCTTCTTAATTTTGCCGGCCTGGGCGTGGCGCTCGTCCTCGTCGTGGCGACTCAGGTGCGAAAACAGCGGGTCCTGGCCGATTGGGTCTTCGCCGTCACGCTGCTGCTGCTTGCCGCCGAACGCGCCAGCGCATGGCAGCTTCAATCCGCCGTCACGACCGACGACTTCCTGCTCTGGCAACACCTGCGGTTGGCCGCGCTCGCCCTTACGCCGGGACTCTGGCTGACCTTCAGCCTGACCTATGCGCGTGGTGATGCGCGCACCTTCCTCCGGCAATGGCGGCTGGCTTTGGTTGCGGCGTTTGCCTTGCCACTCGCCTGTGTCACCCTGCTCCGCCCGCTGCTGTTTGCCCTGCAGATGCGAACAGCCGACGAAGGCGGTGCCGTGCTCATGCTCGGACCGGCGGGGATTGGGTTGCACTTCTTCGTGCTGGTCGGATCCGTCGCGGCGTTGATGAACCTCGAGCGGACGTTTCGGGCCGCCGTGGGGACCATGCGCTGGCGGATCAAGTTCATGCTGCTCGGCGTGGGCGTGCTGCTCATCGTCCGCCTCTACACGAGCAGCCAGGCGCTGCTCTTTCGCGGGCTGGACGCGGACCTCGACACGGTCAACGCCGGCGCACTGGTCATCGCCGGGCTCCTGATCCTGCGCTCGTTGCTGCGCACCGGGACCTTCCAGCTCGACGTCTACCCCTCGCAATCCGTCCTGCAGGGTTCGCTCACCGTCCTGCTCGCCGGCATCTACCTGCTCATCGTCGGTGTCTTCGCCAAGGTCGTCGCGCATTTCGGGGCGGATGCCGGCTTCGAACTCACGGCGTTCGTGGTACTCGTGGCGCTGGTCGTCCTGACCATTCTCCTGCAATCCGACCGCCTGCGGGTGAAACTGCGGCGCTTCGTCAGCCGCCATTTCCAGCGGCCGCTCTACGACTACCGGACGATGTGGCAGAAGTTCAACGAAGCCACGGCGTCGCGCGTCGACCAGACCGATCTCAGCCGCGCCCTGGTGCGCTTGGTGGCGGACATGTTTCAAGCGTTGTCCGTGTCGCTCTGGCTGGTGAACGAACAGCGGACCGGCCTCATCCTCGCCGCGTCGACCTCCCTGCCGGAGGAAGCCGCAGCCAAGGCGGCGTCCGATCAGGCGGACACCAAGGCCATCGTCGATTACCTGCAGCAGAACCCCGAACCCGTCGACATTGACACGGCCAGCGGCGAATGGGCGGAGGCGCTCCGCCGGCGTCATCCGGGCGAGTTCGCCAACGGCGGACACCGCATCTGCGTCCCCCTGATCGGCCGCGGCGAGGTGCTGGGCCTGATCACGCTCGGCGACCGCGTGAGCGGACTGCCCTTCACCATTCAGGACTACGACATGCTGAAGTGCGTCAGCGACCATGCCACGGCGAGCCTGCTCAACGTGCAACTCTCGCAACGCCTCTTCCAAACGAAGGAGCTCGAGGCGTTTCAGACCATGGCGGCGTTCTTTGTCCACGATCTGAAGAACGCGGCCTCGACGCTCAGCCTGATGCTCAAGAACCTCCCGGTGCACTACGACGACCCGGAGTTCAGGGCGGACGCGCTGCGCGGGATCGGCAAGACCGTGGACCACATCAACCGGCTGATCGGACGCCTCAGCCTGTTGCGCCACGAACTGAAGATTCACCTCACGACGGCCAGTCTCAACGATGTGGTGGAGTCCGTCCTGCAGGGCCTCGAGAAGGCGCCCACCCAGCGGTTGATCAAGGACCTGGGTCCGGTTCCTCCCCTGCCCCTCGATCGCGACCAGTTGGGCAAGGTTATCACCAACCTGGTACTCAATGCCATCGAGGCCTCGCCGCCGGACGGCGAGGTCCGCATTCGCACGGAAACGACGGCCGACGGAGCCGTTCTGACGGTCAGCGACCAGGGCTGTGGCATGTCCCCGGAGTTCCTGCAGCGCTCGCTGTTCCGGCCCTTCCAGACGACGAAGAAGACGGGCCTCGGCATCGGCATGTTCCAGAGCAAGATGATCGTCGAGGCCCACCGCGGGCGCATCGCGGTCGCCAGCGAGAAGGGCAAAGGCACGACCTTCCAGGTCTTCCTGAACAAGACCGCCCCGGCGCCGGCCTGACCGTCCGGGGTCTTTTCCTCATCTTTTGACGCAACTCCATTGAATATTTGTCGCTCCCGCGCCGATAGGTCTCTTCTTTGACACCGCCTTTCCCTGCGCTGCCTGCGCCCTGTCCATGGCTGACCTGAAGACCAAACCCAAGTTGCTGATCGTCGATGACGACGAGGAGATCCGCACCCAGATGAAATGGGCGCTGACCCAGGACTATGAGGTCCTGATGGCAGGCGACCGCACCTCGGCCGTCGATCTCTTCAAGCTGTCGCGGCCGATGGTGGTGATGCTGGACCTCGGCCTACCGCCCAACCCCGCCGCACCGGACGAGGGCCTCGCGACCTTGTCGGAGCTGCTCGCCATCGATCCGCTCGCCAAAGTGGTGATCGCCACCGGCCAGGGCGAAAAAGAGGTGGCCCTGCGCGCGGTCGGCGCCGGCGCCTACGATTTTCTCTGCAAGCCGGTCGACACCGACGAAGTGAAACTGCTGCTCAAGCGGTGCTTCCACATCGCCACGCTCGAACGCGAATACCGTGACGCCCAGAAGCGGCTGCGCCAGGAGTCCTTTGACGGCATGCTTGGCACCAACGCACGCATGCAGTCGGTCTTTGACTCGATCCGCAAAGTCGCGACCACCAACGCCCCGGTGCTGATCCTGGGTGAGAGCGGCACGGGCAAGGAAATGGCCGCCCAAGCGATCCACCAGCGCAGCGACCGCAAGGACGGTCCGTTCGTTGCGATCAACTGCAGCGCCATTCCTGAGACCCTGATCGAGAGTGAGCTCTTCGGCCACGAAAAGGGCTCCTTCACCGGCGCCCACACCCAGCGCAAGGGCCGCATCGAGACCGCGAGCGGCGGTACCCTGTTTCTCGACGAAATCGGCGACGTGCCGCTACCGATTCAGGTCAAACTCCTCCGCTTCCTCCAGGAACAGTACATCGAGCGCGTGGGCGGCCGCCAGGAGATCCCGGTCGACGTGCGCGTCATTGCCGCGACCAACGTCAACATCCAGGAGAGCATGGCCAAAGGCACGTTCCGCGAGGATCTGTTCTACCGGCTCGCCGTCGTGCAACTCAGCCTGCCCGCCCTGCGCGAGCGCGACGAGGACATCGTGCTCCTCGCCCAGGCGTTCCTGCAGAAATTCGGCGAAGAGAACCGCAAGTCCGGCCTGACCTTCGCGCCCGATGCCATCCGCGCCCTGCAACGCCATCCCTGGCCGGGCAATGTGCGCGAGTTGCAGAACCGCGTGCGCCGCGCCGTCATCATGAGCAGCGGCCGGAGGATAATGGCGGCTGACCTCGAACTGGCCGACGGCGTACCCGCCGGCACCTCGCTCAAGGAGGCCCGCGAGGCCCTCGAGCGCGAGATGCTCCAGCAGGCGCTCAAGAAGCACGGCGGCAAGATCACCGCCGCCGCCGCCGAACTGGGTGTGAGCCGGCCAACGCTCTACGAGCTCATGGCCAAGCTGGGTATCCAGAAAACGGAGCACTGAGCTCCCGTCGCCTAACGGTCACGCACCCCCGGTTGACGCCAGCGGCCGGTTGCGCTCCCTTCGGGCTCCGCCGTGACGCTTCCTCACTTCCTGCGCGCGCTCCGCGCCCGCAACTACCGTCTCTTCTTTCTCGGACAGGCTGCCTCGCTGACGGGAAACTGGATGACGCTCACGGCGTCCGCGTGGCTGGCCTACGAACTCTCGGGCAGCCCCTTTGTCGTCGGCCTGCTCGCCTTCGCCAGCCACATCCCGGTCCTCCTGCTCGCCCCCTTGGCCGGCGTGTGGGGCGACCGCCTGAATCGCCACCGGCTCATCCTCGCCCTGCAGGTGCTCTGCCTTGTGCAATCGTCGGCGCTGGCCCTCGTCACGTTGTCCGGCCATCTCACCGTGCCCTGGCTGCTCGCGTTGACCGCCTGCCGCGGGTTGATCAACGCGGCGGAGTTTCCCACCCGCCAGAGCTTCATCGTCGAGTTGGTCGGACGAAAGGAAGATCTCGGCAACGCGATCGCGCTCAACTCCTCGCTCTTCAACCTCGCCCGCCTCGCCGGTCCCTCGATCGCCGGGTTGGTGATCGTGACCGGCGGCGCCGGGATCTGCTACGTACTCGATGCAGCGAGTTACCTGCCGATCATCACCGGCCTGCTCCTCATGAAGGTGCCCGCGAAGGCGCCGCGCACCGACCGGCGTCATCCCCTCACGGAGCTCTCCGCCGGCCTGCGCTACGCGGCGCAGACGACGGCCCTGCGCGCCCCTTTGCTGCTGGTCCCGGTCATGGCCGCCGCAGGATTCGCCGCGAGCACCCTCGCCCCGGTCTTCGCCCGTGATGTCTTTGCAAGCGACGCACGCACGCTCGGCTTCATGTACGGCGCGGTCGGCGCAGGTGCGCTGGGCAGTGCCTATTTCCTCAGCCTGCGCACCCAGGTGACCGGGCTCGTGCGCTGGGTGACGCGCGGCGCGTGGCTGGTGGGGCTCGGCCAGGCCGGGTTCGCCCTCAGCACGTCCCTCGCCCCGGCCCTCGTCGGCCTCGCCGCCACAGGCGTCGGCACCGTGCTCGTCATGGCCGGCTCCAACACTTGGGTGCAGGCCCACGTCGACGACGACAAACGCAGTCGTGTGATGGGGCTCTTCACCATGGGCCAGGGCATGTTTCCCGTTGGCAGCGTTCTGACCGGATTGCTGGCTACGGCAACGAGCGAGCGGATCGCCGTCGGTACGGCGGCCGCGGTGTGCGTCGCGGCGGCATGGGTGTTCGGTCGGAAGGCGGCGGCACTCGGCGGCACGACCACCGCCGGTCCGGTCTCCCCTCCGCTCAACGACAACCCGGCGTAACGGGCCCGCCTCAGACCTCGCCCAGGGCGCGCCGTAGCTCCGCGAGCTGGGAGCGCAGGTCGGCCACTTCGGCCTCCAACGCGGCGAGCCTTTGCCCGACCTCGGGCGGCACGACCAAAGCGACTGCCACCGGCTCGTTCGCCGCTTCAGGGACACCGGACGGTTCGCCGGTCAGCAGTTGCACCCAACGGGCCTCCTTTTGGCCGGGCTGACGCGGCAGCAGCCGCACGATCGCGCCCGCCGGTCGCGCCGAGAGTTCCTGCAACACCGCCTCGACCTCGGCGGACTCCGGTATGGCGGTCATGCGCGCAGCGCGCGACCGCAACTCGGCCGACGTCTGCGGACCACGCAGAAGCAGCTCAGCGAGCAAGGCCCGCGCGACCGGCTCCATCGGGTGCACAAGGTCCAACGTCTGGCGGTACTTCGGCACGCGCGCATCCGCGCCGGCAAATAAGGCGACGAGACGCTTGAGCCGCAACGGCTCCACGGCTGCCTCGACCTCGGCGGCGCCGGCGGCGAACACGGGATCGCGGTTGCTACGCTGGTTGCACGCGTTGACGAGCGCATTGAGCGTCAATGGGTACACGTCGGGCGTGCAGAACTCCTTCTCAATCAGGCAGCCCAGCAACCGGGCCTCGAGCGGGGACAAAACCTGCGAATTCGGGCCAGACGGAGAAGCATGCGAACCGGACGACATGCCTTCATCGCACGGGTTGTTCGCCTCGGCGCAAGGCAAAGCCGCCGCAACGGCAGGCGCTTGGTGCGAACCGGGCAACGGCGGCGAACCTGTCGTCGCAACGTCGGACGAATCGTTCCAGCCTGGGCCTTTCGCCCCGGTGACGCCCTCGCCCTCCCCAGTGAGAAACCAAGGAGCGAGGGACAGCCGAACTAACCTTTGGCGCAGCTGTCTCAACCGCGATGCACCCCCGCGGCCCCGCCGGCTACCTTATTGGACAAGTCCCTGTTTTCGCCTGCGCCTGGTTTCTGTTCGCGGCCGTCCTCGCTCCCCTGCCCGCCCAGCCCACCGAGGCCGGCTATCGGACCGAGGACGCCTTCCCGGGTCTGACGTTCATCCAGCCTCTCGGCCTCGCCTCGGCGCCCGGTGAGACCCAGCGCCTCTTCGTGGTCGAGAAGCCTGGGCGCATCCAGGCCGTCACCGGCCTCGGCGGCACGCCGGTCAAACAGCTTTTCTTCGACCTGACTTCCCGGGTGCTCGCCTCCGCCTCCAGCGAGGAGGGACTCCTCGGTCTCGCGTTTCACCCGAACTTCGCCGCCAACCGGTTCTTCTACGTTTTCTACACCGTCGATGCGACCACCGCCGCCGGCACCGGGCGTCATAACCGGCTTTCGCGTTTCACCGCCCTGGCCGCGCCCGCCACGAACACCGATATCCTCGCCACCGAGGTGCCCCTGATTTCCCAGTTCGACCGGGCCAGTAATCACAACGGCGGCGATCTTCACTTTGGGACCGACGGCTATCTCTACGTCGCACTCGGCGACGAGGGAGGCGGCAACGATCAGTACAACAACAGCCAGCGCATCGATCTCAATTTCTTCGCCGGCCTGCTTCGCATCGACGTGGACCGGCGCCCGGGCAACCCCGCACCCAACTCCCACCCTGCCGTCCATGCCGGCACCTACGCCGTTCCCGCCGACAATCCCTTCGTCGGCGCCACGTCGTTCAACGGCGCCGCCGTCACCCCCGCGAACGTGCGCACCGAGTTCTGGGCTATCGGCCTGCGCAACCCGTGGCGCTTCACCATCGACGCGCCGACCGGACGGATCATCCTCGGCGACGTCGGCCAGAGCGCCCGCGAGGAGATCAACCTCATCGTGCGCGGCGGCAACTACGGCTGGGCGTACCGTGAGGGCGCCATCGCCGGCCCCCGCCCCAATCCGCCTGCGGGCGTCGCGTTTGTCGACCCGATCTGGGACGCCGGCCGCGACGTTGCCGCGTCGATCACCGGCGGCGTGGTCTATCGCGGCCAACGTTTTCCCCAGTTGTCGGGTCGGTACGTATTCGGCGATTTCATACGAAATCGGATCTTCGCCATGTCGTTCCCCGCTTCCGGACCGGTGCAGGTCGTCCAAATCGCCAGCGAGTCCAACCCGGCCGGTTTCGGTATCGATCCGAGCAACGGCGACGTGCTCATTGCCAGCCTGGGTCCGAGTGTCATCCGGCGCCTCGTGCGTGACAACGTACCCGATGGCATCCTCGCCCACCCCGTCGACCAGATCGTCACCACCGGTTTCGACGTCGCGCTCTCCGCCGCCGGTGAGGGTACACTCCAATGGCAGGTCTCCACCGATGGCGGCGCCACCTGGAACAACCTCGCCAACAACGCCACCTACGGAGGCGTCACCACCGGCACGCTCACGATTTCCAGCACGTCCGCCGCGCTCAACGGCCACCGCTACCGCCTCACCGCCACCCGCAATGGGGTCACGTCCGTCAGTACCGCCGCGACGCTCACGGTCGCTCCCGCGTTCTTTCCCTTCGCCACCGGCATCGCCGCCGGCACCGCGGGCGACCTGTTGGTCACCGATGCCTCCACCAACACGGTACGTCGGGTGAACGCCGCGGGCCAGGTGAGTCTCGTCGCGGGCACCGCGGGCGCCAGCGGCTCGACCGACGGCACCGGCGCGGCCGCGCGCTTCAACCAGCCCGGCGGGATTGTCGCCGCCGCCGACGGCACCCTTGGCGTCGCGGACACGGCCAACGCCACCGTTCGCCGCATCTCGCCCGCGGGTGTCGTCACCACGCTCGCCGGCTCACCGTCGGCGCAGGGCAACGCCGATGGCACCGGCGCCGCGGCCACGTTCGCGTCCCCCACGGGACTTGCCTTCGATTCCGCCGGCCGCCTGGTCGTCGCCGACGCGATGAACAACACCGTCCGCCGCATTACTTCGGCAGGCGCCGTCACCACCCAGGCCGGTTCCCCAGGCTCGGCCGGCAGCGCCGACGGCGCCGGATCCGCCGCACGCTTCAACCATCCGACCGGCGTGGCCATTGACGCGGCCGGAAATGTCTTTGTCGCCGATTCCGGCAACAACACCGTGCGACGCATCGCACCCAACGGAACGGTGACCACGTTCGCCGGACTCGCCGGCGTGAGCGGCAGCGAGGACGGCACCGGATCCGGAGCGCTGTTCAACCAACCGCGGGCCGTCACCATCGACGGCGGGGGCGTCCTCTACGTCGCCGACACCGGCAACTCGACCATACGCCGCGTCTCGCCTGCCGGGGTCGTGACAACGCTCGCCGGCCTGCCAGGCGTATCCGGCCACAAGGACGGAACGGGCTCCGGGGCCTGGTTCAACAAGCCGCAGGCGCTCGTCGTCGACGCCAACGGCTCGATCCAGGTGGCCGATACCGGGAACGCCGCACTCCGACGTGTCACCACCGACGGCCGCGTGACCACGATCCTCCTCACCCAAGGCACCGATCCCGCCCCGCCACCGCCGCCCCCACCGCAACCACCGCCGGGCAACGGGACTTCGGCGCCCCAGCGCAGCGGTGGCGGCAGCATAGGCCCCTGGTTCGCGGCAATCCTCTCAGTCTTGTCCGTGCTGAGGTTTTACCGCCCACCATCTCGATACGCGGGCCAAAGGAGTCAGGCTGCTGTGCGTTGATTCTAGGTTATCCCATCACCAGTTCGTCGTCCTTCACCTTGAAGGTCACCTCCGTGCCTTCGGTCACTTCGCCGGCGATGAGGGCGCGGGCGAGCTTGGTCTCGATGTGGCGCTGGAGGAAACGCTTGAGCGGACGCGCGCCGAAGACGGGATCGTAACCTTTCTCGCCCACCCAGGCCTTGGCTTTCTTGTCCAGGGTCACCGTCACGCGGCGGTCGGCCAGGCGCTTGTTCAAATCGGCCAGCAGCAGGTCCACGATGCGGGTGATCTCCTCGAGCGCGAGCGGCTTGAAGAGGATCGTCTCGTCGATGCGGTTGAGGAATTCCGGACGGAAGGCCCGGCGCAGCTCCGTCATGACGGCTTCGCGCACGCTTTCGGGAATGACGTCGGAGGTGACCCCCTCGAGCAGATGACGGCTGCCGAGGTTGGAGGTCATGATGATGATGGTGTTCTTGAAATCGACGGTGCGACCCTGCGCGTCCGTGATGCGGCCGTCGTCGAGCACCTGGAGGAGCACGTTGAAGACGTCCGGGTGCGCCTTCTCGACTTCGTCGAAGAGCACCACCGCGTAAGGTTTGCGCCGCACGGCCTCCGTGAGCTGGCCGCCCTCGTCGTAGCCGACGTATCCGGGAGGCGCGCCGATCAGGCGGGCGACGCTGTGCTTCTCCATGTACTCGGACATGTCGATGCGGATCATCGCCGCCTCGCTGTCGAAAAGGGTCTCAGCAAGGGTCTTCGCGAGCTCCGTTTTGCCTACGCCGGTCGGGCCCAGGAAGAGGAAGCTGCCGACGGGACGGCGCGGATCCTTGATGCCGGCCCGCGCGCGCATGATGGCCTCGCTCGCGAGTTGCACCGCCTCATCCTGGCCGATCACGCGTTCGTGCAGCACGTCGCCGAGCCGCAGGAGCTTTTCCTTCTCGCCCTCGACCAGGCGGGTCACCGGCACGCCGGACCACTTGGAAACGATCTCCGCCACTTCCTCGGCGGAGACCTCCTCCTTGAAGAGTTCAGTCTTCGCCTCGCCGGCCTCGAGCTTCTTCAACTCGGCCTCGAGCTGGGGAATCTTGCCGTGGCGCAGCTCGGCCAGCTTGCTGAGATCGTACGCGCGCTCGGCCTTCTCCATCTCGATGCGCGTCGCGTCCAGCTCCTCGCGCACCTTGCGCACCCGGTCAACGGACGCCTTTTCCTTGTCCCACTTCGCCTTTAACGCCGTAGCCTGGGTACGGACGTCGGCCAGTTCCCGGCGCAGGGCTTCGAGCCGCTGGCGGGAGGGCTCATCCTTCTCCATCTTCAGCGCAGCCTCCTCGATCTCCAGCTGGAGCACGCGACGCTGCAAGGCGTCGAGCTCCTGCGGGGCCGAATCCATTTCGGTGCGGATCATCGCACAGGCCTCGTCGATCAGGTCGATGGCCTTGTCGGGCAGAAAGCGGTCCGCGATGTAGCGATTGGACAACGTCACGGCACTCACGAGCGCGTTGTCCTGGATGCGCACGCCGTGGTGCAGCTCGAAACGCTCCTTCAGGCCGCGCAGGATCGAGATCGCATCCTCGACGGAGGGCGGCTCGACCAGCACCGGTTGGAACCGGCGCTCGAGGGCGGCGTCCTTCTCGATGTACTTGCGGTATTCGTCGAGGGTGGTCGCTCCGATGCAGTGCAGTTCGCCGCGGGCGAGCATGGGCTTGAGCAGGTTGCCCGCGTCCATCGCCCCCTCGGTCTTGCCCGCGCCGACGATGGTGTGCAGCTCGTCGATGAACAGGATGACCCGGCCTTCGCTTTGCTTGATTTCATTGAGCACGGCCTTGAGGCGTTCCTCGAACTCGCCGCGGTACTTGGCGCCGGCCACGAGCGCACCCATATCGAGCGCGAAGACGGTCTTGTCCTTCAGCCCTTCCGGCACATCGCCGCGCACGATGCGTTGGGCGAGGCCTTCGACGATGGCGGTCTTGCCGACGCCGGGTTCGCCGATGAGCACGGGATTGTTCTTCGTCTTGCGGGAAAGGATGCGGATGGTGCGGCGGATCTCGTCATCGCGGCCGATCACCGGGTCCATCTTGCCCTTCCGCGCCTGCGCGACGAGGTCGAGCCCGTACTTCTGCAGGGCATTGTAGGTGGCCTCGGGATTGTCCGTCGTCACCCGCTGGGCCCCGCGCAGATCCTTCAACGCCGTGAGGACCTTGGCACGATCGAGTCCGAAGGACTGGCAGTACTTCGCGAAGGCGGCCGGTTTGGCGACCTCGATCAGGCCGAGGAAAAGGTGTTCGACGGAGACAAACTCGTCCTTGAGCTGCTTCGCCTCAGCCTCCGCCCGGGTCAGGACTTCATGGACGGCCTGGGTGACGTAGATCTTGGAGGTGTCGACGCTGCCGGACACGCGGGGAAGGCGGTCCAGTTCCCGTTCGGCCGCCAGCTGCAGGGCGCCGCGCGTCAAACCCAGCTTCTCCGCCAAGGCGGGTACGATGCCGTCGTCCTGGGCCAACAACGCATGCAGCAGATGCCAGGTGTCGACCTCGTGATGAGAGCGTCGGCGCGCCTCCGCCTGGGCCTCGGTCAGGGCCTGCCGGGACATCTGGGTGAGATTGTTCGTTTCCATGATGCCTGCGTTGTCGCACAGATCGGGCCAGCCTCCTCTTCGAGCGAAGCCGTGCCGACCGGGACGGTTTTCCGGGACAAATCGAGCCGACCTACCCTGCCGGCCGTGACACGCTGACACGGCGGCAACTCGCCGGTTGGAAAACAAAAAAAATGCCCGCGAGAAGCGCTACGTCCCAAAAAGCCAATTACATCCCCTATGCATTTTGCTTTTTAATCTTTCGCGCCTCCCGCGGGCAAAGTCGTGTGGGGTAAAGAACGCACCAGACCGAATTTCATCCTACGCAGATTTTTTCCGGCTGCAACCGGCGGCGATTGTCTGGAACCGGTGAAAGTCGTGTCCAGTAAAACTTTGAACGAATTAACCCTCGAAGCCGGGCGCTGAAATTTCACCGCGCCGCCATAAGGTGAAACGTTTGCGCACCGATGCGAAAAATTGGCGCCGCCGGACCGGGGACGATGCGATGAAAATTCAAAGCTTTCGCCCGAATCCCCGGTTCATAGCGTCGGCGCGTGGATACCCTGATCGACCAACTCCGCACCTGCGTCGGCCCTAACCATGTGCTCACGTCCAAGGAGGAACTGCTGGTTTACGCCTTCGACGGCACGGCCGCGCTCCGGCAGCTGCCCCGCGCGGTGGTGTTTCCCGCCGACACGGCCCAGGTGGCGGCTGTCCTCCGTCTCGCACGGACCCATCGCGTGCCCGTGGTGACCCGCGGCAGCGGGACCGGCCTGAGCGGAGGCAGCGTGCCCCTGCCGGGCGCGATCATCCTTTGCCTGCTGCGCATGGACCGGATCCTCGAGCTCGACGCGCAGAACCTCGTGCTCCGCACCCAACCGGGCGTGCGCACCCAGGCGATCTACGACGCGGCGGACGCCGCAGGCCTGTTTTATCCGCCCGACCCGGGCTCGATGAAGATCTCCACGATCGGCGGCAACGTCGCCGAAAATGCCGGCGGGTTGCGCGGCCTGAAATATGGCGTTACCCGCAACTACGTGATGGGGCTCGAAGTCGTGCTGGCCGACGGGTCCGTCTGCCGCCTGGGCAACAAATGCGTGAAGGACGTCGCGGGGTATAACCTCAAGGATCTCTTCATCGGGAGCGAAGGCACGCTCGGCGTCGTCACCGAAGTCTTGCTTCGCCTGCTGCCAAAGCCCGCGGCGCGCCACACCTTGCTTGCCACCTATGCGCAGATGGACGCGGCAGCCGCGACGGTGTCGGCCATCATCGCCGCGAAGATCATCCCCTGCACGCTCGAGTTCCTCGACCGCAAGACGCTGCGCTGCGTGGAGGACTTCGCCAAGGTCGGCCTTCCGCTCGATGCCGAAGCCGTGCTTCTGATCGAGACCGACGGACACCCGGCCGCGGCCGCCGACGAAGCCCGGCAGATCGAGGCCATCGCCGCCGCGCACGGGGCCCTTGCCGTCCGCCGGGCGCGCGATGCCCACGAGGCGGTCCAGCTCGCCACGGCCCGCCGCAGCGCCTTCAGCGCCCTCGCCCGGCTCAAGCCGACAACGATCCTCGAGGACGCCACGGTGCCGCGCAGCGAACTCGCATCGATGGTCCGCTTCATTGAGGGCGTCTCGCAACGCCACGGTCTCGAGATCGCGACCTTCGGCCACTTCGGCGATGGCAACCTCCATCCGACGTTTTTGACCAATGAACGCGACGCCGCCGAAATGCATCGGGTGGAGGTCGCCATGAAGGAGATCTTCGACGAGACGCTCCGGGTGGGCGGCACGATCACCGGCGAGCACGGGGTGGGTCTGGCCAAGAAAGCCTACCTGCACCAGCAACTCGGCGACGCCTCCTACACGCTGCTCAAGGCCGTGAAGCGTACGCTCGACCCGGACGGCCTGCTGAACCCCGGGAAGATCTTCGATCTTCCCGAACATCCAACATCCAATGGCTGAAAGGAAGAACGCCAAATTTGGCCTCGAAGATCGCTTGCTTGAGTTCGCAGCGCGAATCGTGCGGCGGGCAGAATCGTTGTCTCACACCGATACCGGACGGCACGTCGGCAACCCACGGCTGAGGGCGGGCACGTCATTTTACGCCCACCACGGCGAGGCGGAGGATGCCGAGTCGATTGACGACTTCGTTCACAAGTTGAAACTCTACTTTAAGGAATCTCGTGAGACTTGGCGGTGGATCCGCTTGATTCAGCGTATCCCGCTGGTGGAGAAGCCCACGCTCCTCGCACCGCTGCTCGACGAAGCCGACCAGCTCATTCGCATTTTCCGACAGAGCATCATCACCGCAAAGGCCAACCGTACCCAGAGGAACGCATCGTGAGCACATCTTCCGACCCATTGGATGTTGGATGTTCGACGTTGGAGGTTAGACGTTCTGCTGAAGCACGGAGTGGTCCGGGCGGCCTTCTCGGCCGCCTGGACTACTCCGTGCTTCAGCAGTGCATGCATTGCGGCATGTGCCTGCCCACCTGCCCGACCTACGCGGAGACAGGCCGGGAGAAGAACTCGCCGCGGGGACGCATTGCCCTGATGCGCGGGATCGCCGACGGCGAGTTGGAGGTCACGTCTTCGTTCGCGGACGAGATGAGCTACTGCCTCGGCTGCCTGGCCTGCACCACGGCCTGCCCGGCTGGCGTCGACTACACCACCCTCTTCGAAACGGCGCGCGCCGAGGTGGAGCGCAGCGGCGTGAAACGCACCGCGCCACGTGACCTTCTCCGGGCCGTCACCCTGCGGGGACTTTTCACCCGCCCCTGGCTGCTGCGGGCCGTCGGGCGTTTGCTGTGGTTTTATCAGGCGTCCGGGATCCAGGACCTGCTGCGCGTACTGCGCCTTCCGGCCGTGCTGCCCAAGCGGCTGCGCGACCTCGAGGCGCAGACCCCGGTGATTCGTAGCGAGTTCTCGGATACCCTGATCGCAGAGGTGGAGCACCCTCTCGGCGAGCCCCGCCATCGCGTCGCCCTGCTCACCGGCTGCATGCAGGACCTCATGTTCTCGGACGTGAACCGTGCCACTGCCGATGTGCTGCTCGCGAACGGCTGCACCGTGGTGACGCCTCGCAGCCAGGCCTGCTGCGGCTCCCTGCACGCGCACAATGGCGATCCGGAGACGGCCGCCACGCTCGCCCGGCGCCAACTCGACGCGATCGATCCGTTCGCGGTGGACGCGATCATCTCGAATGCCGGCGGGTGCGGATCGCATTTGCGTCACTACGATCACCTGCTCGTCGACGATCCGCGTTACGCGGCGCGGGCGGCGGAGTGGTCCCGCAAGGTCAGGGACATTTCCGAGTGGCTGGTGGAAATCGGTTTCCGCAAGCCCATCGGCGCGGGCGGTACCCCGCCCCTCGCCCTGACCTATCACGAAAGCTGTCACCTCTGCCACGGTCAGAAGGTGAGCCGCCAGCCCCGCGAGATCCTCAAGGCCCTGCCCGGGGCGGTGTTGACCGAGTGCGCCGAGGCGCAGTGGTGTTGCGGCAGCGCGGGCATCTACAACCTCACCCAGCCCAAAACCGCGGACTGGCTGCAGGATCGGAAAGTGGGGCACCTGCGCGCCACCGGGGCCACCGTGGTCGCAACGGGGAATCCGGGCTGTCACCTGCAGATCCAGAACGGCCTGCGCAAACAAGGTGACGCCGCCGAGGTGGTGCATCCGGTCGTGTTGCTCGCCCGAGCCTACGCGGCCGAGGCCAGAACCGGGGTCAAAAATCCGTGTTGATTCGCGCCCCGAGGTCGTTCACTCCTTTGCCCCCACGTCGGACGCTTAGCTCAGTTGGTTAGAGCACGTGCTTCACACGCACGGGGTCACAGGTTCGAGTCCTGTAGCGTCCACCATCCTTCGCCCATTGGGCTTTGGTCGGCAGGCTCAGCCAACGCAGCAGCGACCCGCGTGAAGCCCTGGGTTCAGAGGCACCCTGCCTCAGCCCAAAAATCGGCGCCGGTATCCGTCAGGGATCGTGCGCAGGTCGACACGCAACAGGCAGTAGAGTGCATGATTGAACGTTGGCTCCACATGGTAGGCGAGGAATCGTGCTCCGAGCGAACAGTAGTAGCGGATGAGCGGTGGAATACCGCGCGCTCCGTTCTCAAGCGAAGCCACCAAAGGAGCGAGCGCTTCCAACGGGGCACCCGCGTACGCTTCGCCGACCAGGGAATGATAGGTCGTCGCCGGCCTGAAGGGGCGCCGCGCCCGCACGAGGTCGCACCACTCCGGAGCGTCGGCATGATTGCGCTGCAGTTGCTCCACGATCAGCGCGCGCGTCGCAGGGTGATGCTGGTTCGATATCGAAACGCACCCATAAAAGGTCGTGCACCCGTGACGGAGGGCGGCGGCGCCCAATCCACGCCAAAGCAACGCCAGCGCACGGTTGTCGCGCTGGAAGGAAGGCAGCACGAACGAACGGCTCAATTCGATCGACGGTCCGAGACGCGTATGGAAGCGGGCATCAAACTCAAAACAACGGTCGAGGTAGAGGCCGCCGGGCCCGCGCGCTGCCAGCAATTCGCGGGTGAAGCCCAAGCGATAAGCCCCGATCACGGCGCGAGAGGTCCGATGCCAAAGTACGAGGTGCTGATACACATCGTCCTCGGGCGCGAGATCACAGGCGAGCCCCGACCCTTGGCCGGAAGCTCGGAAGGTAAACTCCCGTGCCCGCCCCAGCGCCCGCAATAGGACCGGCGCCCGATCTCCGGTGAAGAGCAGCACGTCAATCGCGCCCTCCGACGACCCCAGGAGCCGATGATCGGGCATCAGCCTTTCCACGTCACAAGCCATCTCCTCCGGATCCACCGGATCGCACAGAGGCACCGGCGGAGGGACTGCAGACGTCACTTCGCGCGGCGCCTCCCGGTCCGCCAACATGTAACACCGGGCGCGCAACCGGGCGGCAGCCTGGGGCTCCGCCATCCACCGGCAAACCTCGCCGGGTGGAGCAATCGCCGCGACGCGCACGGCAAGATGCGAGGTGGGTGGATGGACCAGTTCGCGCGCAAGCATCAGCGCGCGGAGCCGGGCCAAGCCGGGCGGGATGGCCAGGAACCGGCGACTGCCCGCACCGGGAAGGTGTAGGCACACCAGGGTTGCCCCAGCGTGGGCGGCAATGCGCACAGCGTGATGGGTCCAGGGACGGTCACACACCGCGCCGCGCAAACCCGCCTGGCGATGTGAAACGCGGCCGGCGGGAAACAGTGCAAGCACCGCATCCGGCGAACGCAGGTGCCGGAGGGCCTGCGCCATGCCCGCGGCATTGGCTCTTCGGGCACGGGGGCCGGTACCGAGCGGATCCACCGCAATCAATCCGTCGGCGAGTTCGGGCACTGCGCACATCACACCGTTGGCAAGCAAGCGCCATGATCGCGGCCGCACCTCGTCGAGCAGCGACATCAACACCAAGGCATCGAGGCCGCCATGCGGATGGTTGGCCACGACCACGATCGGCCCCTTTAGCGCGCGCAAGGCTGCGGTATCGGCCGCGGGCAATTCCCACGTGACGCGCACCTGATCCAACAGAGCCCGTACAAAAGTCGGTCCCGTTGCACCGCCTGCGCGCGACGCCTCGTACAATCGCCAAAGCTCAGGAAAACCAAACGCGCGCTCTACCACCGGCTGGACCAGCCGATAAACCCGGCGCAACAGGCGTCCTGGCAGCACCTGCGCCGTGTCGAGGGGCCGCCCGGGCAGGCCCGCGTGAGCGGTGAGGGTGACAGAAGAGACGCTTGAGATCGGCATAGCGAGACTCCCACAAGACGCCGCGGCCAACCACTTATTCCCCCGCCCGCGTGATTTTGTCCGCACGGACACATGAGCCTCCAGAACGATTCATCCCGCAGGCAGGGAATAGGCCGTGCCAAACCCGCTCCCAAAGCGCGTTGCCATGACTTCTTCCCTCCTTTCTGCCGCCGTCGATGCCAACCTACAAGTGATCCATCAGGTCGTCGTCCTACTCCCTAGGCTGGGGCGCGAACGTTATCTCGAACGTCTGGCGGTCTGCTACCATGCCTCGGTGGGAGCGCACCTGCGGCACATCATCGAACACTACCAGGCGTTCCTCGATGGTCTGGCCGATGCCCGGATCGATTATGAGCACCGGGCACGCGACCGGGCGATTGAGGCTGACCCCAAGGCCGCCCTCGCGGCGCTGGCCGACGTTGCCCAGCGCCTGGGTGCCATGCGCATGACGGGACCGGACCGAACGCTCGCGATTGCATCCGAAACCGCACCGGGCAGCGCTGCGCCCTCCTCCTTGCTGCGCGAACTCGAGTTCCTCCTCAGCCACACGGTGCATCATTACGCGCTCATCGCCACCCTTGCACGACTGCAGGGAGTCGAGCCCGAACCCACTTTCGGCGTCGCGCCGTCCACCCTCAAGTTTCAGCAGCAGGAACAACGCGCATGTGCACGGTAACGTGGCTTCGCCATGAAGACGGCTACGACTTGTTCTTCAACCGCGATGAACTCGACCGGCGGGCGCCGGAGCGGGCACCTTTTCGGGCCGAGGCAGACGGCGTGCCCTTCCTCGCACCCCGTGACGGCGACCACGACGGGACCTGGCTGCTGGTTAACCACCACGGCATCACCGTATGCTTGCTCAATGACTACAGTGACCCGTGGCAGCCGGAAGGAGCCTCCCTTCACAGCCGGGGCGCCGTGGTCCTGGCATGCGCCAAAGCCCGCAAGGTGCAGGACGCTCTCGACCTCGCCCTGCGCCAGCCGCTCGAACACTGCCGTCCGTTCCAAATGCTCGCGATTGCACCCGGCCAAGACCTGCAACGCCTCCGCTGGCGTGGAGGACGTGTCATCACTGACGGCAGCCCATCCGTCCAGCCCCCCTTATCGTCGTCTTCCTGGCAGGCCGATAGGGTCGTGACCGCACGGCATGCGGCCTACGAACACCTCGTTAGTTCCCACGCCGGAGCGCTTCGACCCGAACACCTGCAATCCTATCATGAATTTCATGATCCACGCCAGGGAGCGGAGTCGGTGCTCATGCGACGGGCCGATGCCGCCACGCGCAGCATCACCCGGGTTACCGCAACCCGTCGTGCCATTGTCATGCATTATTGGCCAATCAGCCGCCTGCCCGATGCACCCTCGACTGCAGCTTCGCACCTGACCCTGATTCCCGCGCCACCGGACAGGGTTGCACCGGCGGCCATTAAAGCCTCGATGGAATAGGTCCGCTTGGCGCCGCTCCCACCCTGATGCCCGACGAGGCTTTTGAGCACCTAGTCCGCACCTACCATGCGCCGCTTTATCGCTTCGCCCTGAGCATGGCGCGCAATGAAGCCGATGCCAACGATCTCACCCAACAGACTTTTTTCGTTTGGGCCACCAAAGGGCATACGTTGCGCGATGCAGCGAAGGTGAAAACGTGGCTGTTCACCACGCTGTACCGGGAGTTTCTCCGCACCCGCCGACAGCAGCAGCGCACGGCATCGTTCGAAGATCTACCTGATGGCGAACAGGAGCCGGCCGAGGCCGAGAGCAACGTTGTCAACCGGCTCGACGCGCCGCTGATCATGGCCGCTCTTCAGGAGATCCCGCCGCTGCACCGCGAGCCGCTCACGCTCTTCTATCTCGAGAATCTTTCCTACCTCGAAATCGCCGGCATTCTCGACGTGCCGGTCGGCACCGTGATGTCGCGCCTCTCCCGCGCCAAGATCCAGCTGCGCGGCGTACTCGCCCGCAAAGCGTCGGAGCCAAAGATCATTGAGTTTCCCAAGCAAGGAACCGGCCCATGACCCACGACGAAGCCAAATTCATCCTCCGCTCCTATCGCCCCGGGACGCCCGACGACCGCGACCCCGTGTTCGCTGAGGCGCTGGCGCTCGCCGACCGTGATCCGGTCCTTCGGGCCTGGTGGGAAAGTCAGCGTGCGTTCGACGATGCCGTCGCCCGCAAACTGACAGCCCTCGCGCCTTCATCCGGAAGCTTGGAGCTAATCCTCGCCGGCGCTCGCGCCCAACGGCGGAGCCGCCGCCGGATGCGCACGTTGGCTTGGCTCGCTGCCGCCGCGGTGGCGATCCTGCTGACACTCGTCGGTACCCAGCGTTTCCGTTTCGGACCGATCAAGGAGGAGTCGCTCACTGCCTTCGCCCTCGCCGACACGAGACACAACCTGTGGGGTCATCAGGGCCACGCCCCAGCCCTGACCGCGCTGCATGAAGCGCTCAATCAAGGCGACTTGCGCGCCCGGGCCAGCCGATTGCTCGATATCTCCGCGCTGCGCGCCGACGGTTGCCGGTCGGTACGCGTAGCCGGACGCGAGGTCTTCGAAATCTGCTTTGGGCCGGAGCACGAGTTCCATCTCTACCTCGCAAAACGGACTGACTTTCCCAGGGAAGGGCTGGGCGAAAGCCCGGTCATGACGGAACAAGGACGCTTCTCGATCGCGACCTGGGCCGACGAGGAGCATGTGTATTCGCTTGTTACCTACGTAGGGAGCGAGTCGCTGCGTCGCCTGCTGTGAGCCCCACGCAGGCTCGATTCGCACCTGGCATGGAATAGCGTTGCGACGGCCGACTCCCACCGGCCGTGAATACCACCGTTTCGCTCCCCAAGCCCCTCCTTCTCGCCGACCGGATTGCCCGCGTCGTTGTGGCCGTGATCCTGCTGCAAACCCTCCGCTTCAAATTCACGGGCGCACCCGAGTCCGTCTACATCTTCGAGACCGTCGGGCAGGAGCCCTGGGGACGCTACGGCTCCGGCGTGGTCGAATTGATCGCGAGCATCCTGCTCTTCGTGCCGGGCCGCGCCGCAGTCGGCGCCCTGCTCGCCGCCGGAACGATGGCCGGGGCGATCTTCTTCCACCTCACATCGCTCGGCATCGAGGTCATGGACGACGGCGGACTGCTCTTTGGCGCGGCCGTGCTCGTGTTTGCCTCGGCTACCTTTGTGCTTTGGAACCATCGTCGCACCCTTCCGGTGATCGGCGCCCGGCTGTGACCGCAATCCTCCCGCCACGATCCCACTGCCATGAACGCTCACGTCCGCCCGCTGCTGTTTCTGTTGTTTATGCTTGGAGTGTCCACGCTCGCGTCGGCCAAGCCGGTTAATACCACGTTCACGGGACTCGCCCTTAAAGGCTACGATCCGGTGGCCTACTTCACCCTGGGCCGCCCCGTTAAGGGGGATGCGCGCCTTACCTTCGAATGGAAAGGAGCGACCTGGCGCTTCTCCACCACCGAGCATCGTAACGCATTCGTAGCCGAACCAGAACGTTACGCCCCCAGCTATGGCGGCTATTGCGCCTGGGCGATGAGCCAGGGTCGCCTGGCCAACATTGATCCCGAGGCGTGGAAGATTGTATCCGGCAAACTCTATCTCAATTACAACGATGACATCCAGAAGCGGTGGGAGCGTGACATCCCCGGTTTCATCGCCAAGGCCGACGTGGAGTGGGCGCGTTTGCTCAATCCTTGAGCCGCGCGATCGCCGACAAGATGAAGTCGGCGACGACGGCCTTCGGTGCCGGACCAAAAGGCAGCCGTTCGCCGCCGGCTCCGAGCAGGAGGACCGCATTGTCATCCGCGTTCATGCCCAAGCCGGGCTGGCTCACGTCATTGGCCACGATCCAGTCCAGATGCTTCTCGGTAAGTTTGCGCCGGGCGTAGGTCTCCACGTCGTGGGTTTCGGCGGCAAAGCCCACCACCGTTTGCCCCGGCTGCTTGCGGGCGGCGAGCGTCTTCAGGACGTCCACGGTCGGCACAAGCTCAAGCGTGACCGGCCCGGGCGATTTCTTCGCCTTGTGGGGCAAGGCGGTCGCCGGCCGGTAGTCCGCCACGGCGGCCACGGCGATGAAGAGATCGCACCCTCGAAACAGGGGCTCGCAGGCGGCGAGCATGTCAGCGGCGGAAACGACAGCGTGCACCCGCACGCCGGCCGGGCCGGGCAACGAGACCGGGCCACTAACGAGATCGACCTGCCAGCCGCGCGCGGCCGCGGCGGCCGCGAGGGCGTAACCCATTTTGCCACTCGAGCCGTTGCTCAGGAAGCGGACCGGGTCGAGGTGCTCCCGGGTCGGACCGGCGGTCAGGAGGCAGCGGAGCGGGTGCGAAGAGGCCATCGTTCTTCGGAGTGCACTGCCCGTACGTTATTCCTTCGTGGGAGCGTCCGTTGTCGACTGCGCCTCAGGCCGCCCGGCCTTGGCGCAGCCGGTCGAAGAAGACGGCGACGATGATGACGAGTCCGATGATGATCTCCTGGAAATAGGTCGGCCAGCCCATCTGCTGGGAACCGTTGCGCAGCACCGCCATGATCAGGGCGCCGATCATCGAGCCCAACACCGTGGCGACACCTCCACTCAAACTGGCACCGCCGATGATCACGGCCGCAATGATGTCGAGTTCGAGTCCCACCGCGACCGTGGGATCGCCTTGGCGAAGACGTGACAGCTGGAACAGACCGGCCAGGCCGAAGAACGCTCCAGCAACGACGTAGACCCAGAGCTTGAGGCGGCGCGTCGGCACGCCGCACAGGCGGGCGGTCGCCTCGTTGGAACCGAGGGCGAAGATATGGCGACCAAAGACGGTCTTGCGCAACATGACGGCCGTCAGCACAGCGAGACCGAGGGTGATCCAGACCCCGGCGGGCAAGGCGTAGCTGAACGGATCTTCCGTGGTCATCCACGTGTCGATCGCCGATACGTCACGCTCATAGTTCACCGTCTGGTTGTCGGCCAACCACTTGGCCGAACCACGCACGGCCCCGAGGGAACCGAGGGTGATGATGAAGGGCGTCATGCGCAGGCCGGAAATGGCCGCACCGTTGAGCAGGCCGATAAAGGCTCCGGAAAAGAGGATGGCGGCAACGACGGCGAAATCGTTCCACCCCTGCTGGATCAGCAGGGCCCCGACCACGCTCGTGAAGGCGATCGTTGATCCCACTGAGAGATCGATGCCCCCGCTGACGATGATCATCGTCATGCCGAGAGCACCCACCGCCACAATGACGGTCTGGATGAGGATGATCTTGAAATTGTGGTAGGTCAGAAAGTACTCCCGCGATTCGGACGGAATCGCAAAGACGGTAATGACCAGCAGCAGGCCGATGAACGGGCCGAGCTTCGCAAGGACGGACTTCAGACGGTCGGGCATAGGGGAAAATGGTCAGGTGCTGCCGGTGGCCACCCGCATGATCTCGGCTTCGGTCCATTCGGACCGCGGCCGGATGGCGGCAAGCTCGCCGCGGCACATCACGCCAATCGTATCGCAGAGACCAAGCAGCTCAGGCAGGTAGGAACTCACGACAATCACGGCCTGCCCTTTCGCGGCGAGCTGGCCGATGACTTCATAGATCTGGGCCTTGCTCCCGACGTCGATGCCCCGGGTCGGCTCGTCGAGCAGGAAGATGCGCGCGGGGTGCTCAAGCAGCCGGGCAAACGCGACCTTCTGTTGGTTGCCGCCGGAGAGTTCGCCAATCGTCTGGAGGTCGTCCCGGCATTTCACCCGCAGCACGTCGATCCAGCGGCGCGCCGCTTCGCGCTGACGGGCGGTGTTGATCCACCCCCACCGGCCAAAGCGGTCGAGCTTGGAGAGCGTCATGTTCTCGCCGATCGACAGGTTGAGCATGAGCCCCTCCTCCTTGCGGTTCTCGCTGAGGAACCCAAAACCCTGCTCCCAACGCCGGCGCGGCGAAACCTTCGCCGGGGCGGCATCCGCGATGACCACATCGCCGCCCCCCAGGGCATCGAGTCCGAAGATGGCACGCAACAGCTCGGTACGGCCCGCGCCAATCAACCCGGCGAGACCGAAGATCTCACCAGCGTGCAACTGCAGGGTTGCTCCCTTCAGACGGCTGTCGCGCCCCGCCACCGACTTGACCTCGAGCACGACCGCACCACGGGCATGTTCGCTGCGCGGATACAAGTCCTTCACTTCCCGTCCGGTCATGAGCGTGACCAGCAGATCGAGCGACGCATCCCCCATCCGGCCGGAACCCACTGTCTCGCCGTCCTTCAGCACGGTGTAGCGGTCGCAGATCCGCCGGCACTCTTCCAGAAAATGGCTGATGTAAATGATGCTGACCCCCTGCGCACGCAGCCGGGCAATGACGGCAAACAGCTTCTCCGTGTCCGCCTGGGTGAGCGAGCTGGTCGGCTCGTCCATGATCAGGACCTTCGGCTTGATGAGCAGGGCACGGGCAATCTCGATCACCTGCTGCTCGGCAATGGTAAAATCCCCCGCCGGACGGTCGAGATCGAGGCCACCGTGTCCCAGTTGTTCCAAGACCGCCTGCGCCCGCTGCCGCGAGGCCACCGGATCGATCCAGCCGCCTCGTGCCGACTCGGCCCCGAGCAGGATGTTCTCCTGCACGGTCAGGTGGAGGGCGAGGTTGAGCTCCTGATAAATCATCGCGACGCCCTTCAGTCGGGCATCGTGGGGGCCCTCAGGCGCATAAGGCGCTCCGTCGAGCTCCATCGTGCCGGCGTCGGCCCGGTGCGCTCCGCTCAGGATCTTCATGAGCGTGCTCTTCCCGGCACCATTCTCCCCGATCAGGGCGTGTACCTCGCCCGGGGCGATCTCAAGGGACACGCGACGCAGCGCCCGCGTGGCCCCGAAGCTCTTCTGAATGTCGTTCAGCCTCAGACTCGCTGCCCCGGCGCTCATCACTTCAGATAACGCGAAAGGGGCGGACTGAGCAGTTCGGCCGAGCGGGGGTCGTTCATGTTTTCCCGGGTGACCAGGCCGACGCCCGTGTCGATGACCGGCTCGACCTTCTCGCCCTTCAGCACCCGCACCATCGTCTTCACGCCCAAGTAACCCATGCGCAGCGGATCCTGGACCACCAGGCCGTGGACCTCGCCCGCCTTGAGCCCGGCGTTGAGCGTCTCACCGGCATCGAAGGCGATGAACTTGACCTTGCCCGCCAAGCCGGCGTCCCGCAGGGCGAGCAACATGCCCGAGGCGGCAGACTCATTGGAAGCGAACACACCGTCTGCCTGACGTCCGAAGCGGTTGAGCAGATTCTCGGCGACGCGCTTGGCCGAGTCGCGGGTCGCGCCGGCGTGCTGGTCGGTCGAGATCAGTTGAATCTCCGGGAAATCTTTTTTCATGACCTCGAGGAAGCCGGCTTCCCGCTCCTCAGTGCTGTTGGAGCCCACCGCGTAACGCAGCATGAGGGCGCGCCCCTTGCCCCCGAGCGCCTGGCCGAGCGCGCGGGCCGCGATGCGACCGCCCTCGCGGTTGTCGGTGGCGACGAAGCTGGCCTGCGCCTTCGAATCGAGGCCGGAGTCGATCACAATCACCGGGATCTTGCCCCGCACCGCCGTCTCGACCGGACCAGCCAGCGCCCGGCTGTCGAGCGGCGCGAGCACGATGCCATGGACGCGCCGGGCCACAAAGGTTTCCACGACCCTGACCTGCTGCTCCCGGTCGTCTTCGCGCAGGGGGCCCTGCCAGATGACTTCGACCTGGATGCCTTCGGCCGCGAGTTCCTGCTGCGCCTTGATAGCACCGGCATGGATCGACTTCCAGAATTCGTGGGTGGTGCCCTTGGGCACGACGGCGATCTTATAGGGCTGGGCCGAAAGGGACGCGCCGATGCAGCACAGCACGGTCAGACAGAGCAGAAGACGTTTCATGGTAAGGAGTGCGGGGTATGCGATGAAAGCCGAGCGAACCTCAACACAGGCCGTCCCGTTTGGAAAGCGCGAATCCCGGCCGGCGATAATGGGAATGGGCCGGCCGACGGTCAGCCAAGTCCGAGGCCGGCGATGGCGAGGGTCGTACGTTGACGCCCGCGCACCGCGCATCATCTTGGAGCATCACCCCGCGATTCGCCATGCGCCCGATTTCAGCTGCTGGATTTGCCCTGGCCGTCCTCTTCGTCGTTCCTGCCCTGCCCGCCAAGCTCGTCTGGGATGCGACGGTGATCGATAAACGGGCCGATTTCGGCCAGGAGGAAGTTCCGCTGGTCTTTTCCTTTCGCAACGAGGGAACCGCTCCGGTCACGATCGTGCGGATTGACGCGAGCTGCGGTTGCACGGCGACCTCCCTCGCCGAGTCGACCATCGCCCCCGGAGGACGCGGCGACTTGGAGGTGCTGTACCGGCCCGACGGCCAGACCGGTCGGCAAAGCAAGACCGTCACGGTGCACACCAGCGACGCCCCCGACCAGCCCGTGACCCTCACGCTGAACATCGACGTACCGGCCTGGTTCGATATCGCGCCCCGCCTGGTGACATGGGAACGCGGTGGCAAAGCCGAGGCGAAAACCGTGACCATCACACTGCATCGCCCCGGCACGACCGTGACGGTGCTGAATCCCGATCAGGAACGCCTGACCGTCACGCTGGAAAACGGCGCCAGCCCCGGACACAAGATGCTGCGCCTGACCCCCAAATCGACCGCGCAGGCGTTTCGTTCCATCGTACGGCTCAAGGTAGAATCCGAAGGGCTCGAGGCGCGCGTCCTCGCCGTGTATGCGGATCTGCGCTGACGTCCGCTCGGCGCTCCGACCCGCCGTCGTCCTGCTGGTGATTGCTGCAGTCCCGGCCTTGGTGGCCGCGTGGTGGCTGCCGCGGCCCGCCGAGCAGGAGGGCCTTGCCACGCCGACGGCCCTGTCCGTCGCGGCGGCGCAGGTCCTCGCCGCCCGGCAAGCGGTGCTCTGGGTCGACGCGCGCGACGCGGCCGCCCATGCGGCCGGCACTGTGCCTGGCGCCGTCCCCTTAAGGCACGATGCGTGGGAGACCTTGCTGCCCGGCTTCGTCGATGCCTGGCAACCCGGACAAACCGTGGTGGTGTTCTGCGACGGTGGCGGGTGCGCGGCCGCCCGCTCCGTCGCCCAGCGCCTGCAGCGCGAACTCGGCCTCGCCAATGTTACCTACCTCGATGGAGGCTGGGCGGCATGGAGGGCGGCTCCGTGACGGGTTGGCATCTCGTCGTCTGGATGCTGCGCCTCTCCGCCGCAGGTCTGTTCGCCTACGCGGGCTATGCCAAGGTGCTCGATCCGACGACCTTCGCTGCCGAGTTGGACAACTATCGCCTGTTGCCGGCAGGATGGAGCGGACCGCTCTCCCTTTACCTACCTTGGCTCGAATTGACGTGTGCCACTGCCCTTTTCGTTCCGGCCGTGCGTCGCGGTGCGTGGCTGCTGCTCGCCGCGCTCGGCTTCGGCTTCGTCGGCTTCGTGGTCAGTGCTTGGATCCGCGGCCTCGACATCACCTGCGGATGTTTTGGCCCGGGCGGTGCGCGGCCGATCGACCTGCTCACGGTTACGCGCACGACGGCCGTCCTTGCCCTCGGGTTGACCGGGTTTGCCATCGATCGCCCGCGTGTGGAGCGGTCATGATTCGATGCGGTAGGCTTGAGCCGACGCCTTTTTTTCCTCCCACTTCTCCCACCCATGACAACCCCTCTCAAGGTCGGTGTGATCGGTTGCGGCAAGATCAGCGATCAGTACTTCAAAGGTTGCCGCGCCTACCGCGTACTCGAGGTCGTCGCCTGCGCCGACCTTGATCTCGCCCGGGCGCAGGCGAAGGCGGCCGAGTACGGCGTGCCACGCGCGCTCTCGGTCGACGACCTGCTCGCCGCGGACGACATCGACATCGTGGTCAACCTGACCATCCCGCAGGCCCACGCGGAAATCAACGAACGTGCCCTGCGGGCGCGCAAACACGTCTACGTCGAGAAGCCCTTTGCCCTCAATGCCGCCGACGGCAAACGCCAACTCGCCTTGGCCCGCTCGCAACGCCGCCTGCTCGGCTCCGCGCCTGACACCTTTCTCGGCGGCGGACTGCAAACCGCCCGCAAGCTGCTCGATGACGGCGTCATCGGCCGGCCGGTGGCCGCCATGGCTTTCATGGTCTGCCGCGGACACGAGAGCTGGCACCCGAGTCCGCAGTTTTACTATCAGCCGGGCGGCGGTCCCCTCTGGGACATGGGCCCCTACTACCTGACCGCGCTCGTTAACCTGCTCGGGCCGATCGCCCGCGTCAGCGGCTTCGCCGGCAAGAGCTTTGCGGAACGTACCATCACGAGTCAGCCCCTCGCAGGTACGCGTATCCCGGTCGAGGTGGCGACCCATTACACCGGTGCACTCGAGTTCGCCAACGGTGTAGCCGCCACCATGGTGATGAGCTTTGACGTCTGGCCTGGCCCCAGCCTGCCGCGCATCGTGGTCTACGGCGAAGACGGTACGCTCGACGTGCCGGATCCGAACACCTTCAACGGCGAGGTGCGCCTGTACCGTCCGCGGGCCAAGGAGCCTGAGACGATGTCGGCGACCCACTCGCTCGATCGCGGACGCGGCACGGGGGTCGCTGACCTCGCCTACGCCGCCCTGCGCAAGGGACGCCCGCATCGCGCCAGTGGTGCCCTCGCCTACCATGTCGTTGAAGCCATGGAAGCCCTCGATCGGGCCGCCGCCGGCAAACGCGTGACCCTGCGAAGCACCTGCGAACGACCCGCGCCGCTCCCTCTCGGGCTGGCCAACAACGAACTCGACGCCTGAACCATGAAACGAGCCCTCATTTTCCACGGTGGCTGGGACGGCCATGAACCGCGCGCCTGCGCGGAGTTGATCGCCCGTCACCTCGGCGGACGCGAATTCGACGTGACGCTGAGCGACACGCTTGCGGTCCTCGACGACCGCGAGGCCCTCGCCCGCTACGACCTGATCACCCCGCTCTGGACCATGGGTACGATCACCCGTGACCAGGAGCGAAACCTCATCGAAGTCGTTCGCGGCGGCGTCGGTCTTGGCGGTTTCCATGGCGGCATGGGGGACGCCTTCCGCGGGGCGCTTGAGTATCAATGGATGGTGGGCGGTCAGTTCGTGGCCCACCCCGACAATATCCGTCCGTATCGCGTCCGCATCACCCGCCCCGACGATCCGATCGTGGCCGGCCTCGGCGATTTCACCGTCACGACCGAGCAGTACTACATGTTGGTCGATCCAGCCAACGAGGTGCTCGCCGCCACGACCTGCTCGGCCGTTTCGGCTCCCTGGATCAACGGCGTCGAGATGCCGGTGGTGTGGAAGAAGCATCATGGGTCGGGACGGGTATTCTACTCGGCACTCGGCCACCGCGCCCAGGAGTTCCTCGACGTGCCCGCACAGTTGGAACTGACGCTGCGCGGGTTGGCCTGGGCCGCGCGCTGACGCGCGTTGAATCTGATTCATGGCAGCCGGGCCCGGCGCGGATCCTGCATCCCGGGGCAGCCATGCTGCGTCGCGATTTTCTTCATCACCTCGGCCGGGCGAGTGCCACGCTTGGAGTCGGAGCGGCCGCCTTCGCTGCAGCCCGCGAAGTTCGCGCGGCCCTTCCGTTTGCACGGGACCGTTCGCCCGAGTCGCTCGCCGCCGATGAGGAGCACTGGCGTCGCGTCGCCACGTTGTGGGCCCCGGCCCCCGACTTCACCAATCTCGAATACGGCTACTTCCATGCGGCCGCCTTGCCGACCCTGGAGGCCGAACTGCGCATGGCCCGGTCGATCAACTCCCGCAACTCGCTCTACAAGCGGACGCAGGCTCGGCAGGATCACGAAGCGGCGCGCACCGCCCTCGCCGAGGTCGCGGGGGTTTCGCCCGAGGAGATCGCGATCACCCGCAACGCCACCGAATCACTCGATACGATCATTCTCGGACTCGATCTCGCCCCGGGTGATGAGATCGTGCACGGGGATCAGGACTACGGCAGCATGGTCGAAGCGCTCGAGCAGAAGGCACGGCGGCACGGTGTCGTGTTGCGCAAAGTCGCGGTGCCATTGAATCCCCGGAACGACGAGGACGTCGTCGAGGCCTACGCGAGTGCCTTCACCGCCCGGACGAAATTCCTGCTCGTCACCCATCTGATCAACCTTTCCGGCCACGTCGTTCCGGTGCGCAAGATCTGCGCGAAAGCCCACGCCATCGGTGCGGAGGTGCTGGTCGACTCCGCTCACGGCTTCGGCCTCGTCGATTTCAGGATTCCCGACCTCGGCTGCGACTACCTGGGTTCAAGCCTGCACAAATGGATGTGCTCCCCGTTGGGCATGGGTCTGCTTTACGTGCGTCAGGACAAGATTGCCAAGATCTGGCCTCTGATCGCGGACACCGGCCAGCCGCCCGACAACATTCGCAAACTTGAGCAACTCGGTACGCGGCCCGAGTCGGCCCACGTCGGCCTGCTTGAGGCGATTCGATTGCACCGCGATATCGGGCCCGCCCACAAGCAGGCCCGCATGCGCTTCCTCCACCAGCGCTGGCGGCAGGCCACGGCCAGTCTTCCCGGACTCGTGCTCAATACCCCAGACGCAACGGAGCGGTACGTCTCGGTGGGCAACGTGGGCCTTGAAGGCGTGGAACCACGCGCTTTGGCCGACTACCTGATGAAGGAACATGCCCTGTTCACCGCTCCGGTTAACCATGCCCGGATCAAAGGCGTGAGGGTCACGCCGGGCATGCCCACCCTCGTGGACCACGTGGACCGCTTCGCCGGCGCCCTGCACGCGGCGCGCCGGCACTTCAGTTAAGGCTCCCGGGGAGTCGGGCGGGCATCCTTTGCGAAGTGCCCGCCGTAGTGCATAATGAATTATGAGCACTACGATCTTCTCCACCCGAGCCCGACCCTGGGTGGCCGCGGGCGTCGCCAGCCTCGCCCTTGCCCTGACCTCAGGTTGCCAGTCCGCCGACGCCAAGGCGCCAGGGCCGGTACCCACCGTCGCATCGGTCGACCTCCCGCGCTTCATGGGCGACTGGTACGTGATCGCGAACATTCCAACCTTCATCGAGCGCGGCGCGCACAACGCCGTAGAGAGCTACCGCCTCGATGCCGACGGTAACGTGGCGACCACGTTCACCTTCAATAAAGGGGCCTTTGACGGGCCGTTGAAAACGTACCGGCCGACGGGTTTTATCTACAATCGGGAGACGAACGCGGAGTGGCGGATGCAGTTCCTCTGGCCGTTCAAGGCTGCGTTTCTCATCGCGTATCTGGACGAGGCCTACGAGACGACGATCATCGCTGTGCCGAGTCGGAAATATGTCTGGATCATGGCCCGCACGCCTTCGATCCCGGAAGTGAAGTACCGCGAGTTGGTCGATTACCTGAAACAGATCGGTTACGACGTTTCCAAACTGCAACGTGTCCCGCAGCAGCTCCGGGCGACCCGTTGATCGTCTCGATTTCTCGCCCGCCAAAAAAATAAAACCCGCGGCCCTCCTCAGGCCGCGGGGTCAACCCTATCTCCTAACAAAATCGAAACCGATTACGGCAGAATCACGGTGTCGATGACGTGAATCACGCCATTACCCGCCGCGAGGTCGGTTGCCACCACCGCCGCGCCGTCAATCGTGACCTTCCCGCCGGCAACAGCGATCGTCGCCTCTTTGCCGTTCACCGTCTTGACCTTGCCGGCCTTGACGTCAGCGGCCATGACCTTGCCGGGAACCACGTGGTAGGTCAGGATTGCGACCAGCTTATCCTTGTTCTCGGGCTTGAGCAGGGACTCGACCGTACCCGCCGGCAGTTTGGCGAAGGCTGCATTGGTCGGAGCGAAGATCGTGAACGGACCGGCGCCGGAAAGCGTCTCGACCAGGCCAGCAGCCTTTACGGCCGCGACCAGCGTGGAGTGATCCTTGGAACCGACGGCGACATCGACGACGGTCTTGGGTCCGGACATGTGGTTGCCGTGGTGGTTGGCAAAAGCGACCGAAGCCGCGAGGGTGAAGAGAGCGAGCAGGGACTTAACTTTCATCTGGGTATGTAATCTAGGTTGTCCATCACGGGAGAGATATCCCGTTGGTCGTACATGGAACGGGCGAGACCCGGGAGCGGATGCATCCATCTACGGCGTTCAGCGATGATTGTGCCTGCATAAGCATAGCTCCAAAGCGCCGCCTGCCCTTGCAATCGATGACGTGCACCGTGGGAACACGGCATAATTCGTATCCTATTTTTAACTACCGCCGGAACCCCGATACCGGCCTGCGATCGTTTGCCCAACGCCGCAACACCCCCCTGGAGAGAAGTTACGGTTGGTTCGCGCGTTTCCGGCTTTTCGTTGTTTCCCAAGGCGTGCCAGACTGCCTGCCGTGAAGCGGGGCAAAACACGGACCAGACGCGGCTCGCGCCGGCTGAGGGCACCCTTGTGGTTCACCGGGTTGCTCGCGGTGCTGCTCGCCGGATGGTTTCTCTTTCAGCCGGAAACGCGGCAACGCGAGGTGGTGCGTTTGGTGGGCAGCGCGTTGGAACGGGATAAGCGCGTCAGCCTGATCGATGTCGCCTGGGACTTGTACCAGTTGTACTATGGCAACGACACGGTCGCCACTCCGCATGCCCGGGACCCGACTGCGATCTACGGCGGTGTACCGGTGCCGGTCGCATTTCCCCATACGGTGAGGATCCTGGCCAACCAGGGCTTTGTGACCGGTTACTGCGATGCCCTCGGGAATCCGGTGTGGACCGCCTACCGCGTGCGCGACGTCAGTCCACTGCCCGCCCCGCCCGAGCGCCCGGGCACGTTTCTAGTCGATACGCGTACCCTCGTGAAGATCACACCCGAGGACTACACTCACAGCGGTTTCGAGCGTGGGCACATGGCGCCCAATTATGCGATTGCGACCCGCTACGGGGCCGAGGCGCAGCGACAGACCTTCCTCATGTCCAACATCGCCCCGCAGCGCCGGGAGCTGAACGCCGGTCTCTGGAAGGAGCTGGAGATGAAGATCGCCACCGCCTACCCCGCGCGCTTCAGCGAGGTGTGGGTGCTGGCCGGACCGATCTTCGACCGCCAACCCCGCGAGTTGGGGCGCGGCGTGGCCATCCCCGGTGCGTTCTACATGATCGTCATCGACGAGGCGGAGGCCGGTCTGCGCGCCCAAGCCTTCCTGCTTCCCCAGGAACTGCGACCCGACGCGAACCTGTCCGACCTGCGAACCAGCATTGACGACATCGAACAGCGCACCGGCCTGGATTTCCTGTCCGGCCTGCCGGACGAGGCGGAGTCGGTGCTCGAACGGCGGGTGACGGACCGGGTCTGGTGACGGGCCGCGGCGTCGGACACAAAAAAGCCGCGCCCGTCTGAACGGGCGCGGCCGAGAAGGAAGGCAGGAGGTCGGACCTCAGCTCGCCTCGGTGGCCTTGGCGGCCTCCGGCTCCGGCAGATCGGCGCCGAACGGCAGGCTGATACGCAGCTTCTTGTAGACCGGCAGACCAGTGCCCGCAGGGATCAGGTGACCCATGATCACGTTCTCCTTGAAGCCCTTCAGGTTGTCGATCTTACCGAGGGTCGAAGCGTCCGTCAGCACGCGCGTGGTCTCCTGGAAGGAGGCGGCGGAGATGAACGACTCGGTCTCGAGCGAGGCCTTGGTGATGCCGAGCAGGATCGGCTCCGCCTCGGCCGGCTTGCCGCCGGCCTCCTCGATGCGCTTGTTGTCCGCGAGGAAGGAGGAACGGTCGACCTGCTCGCCCCAGAAGTACTCGCTGTCGCCCGGATCGGTGATCCGAACCTTGCGGAGCATCTGGCGGATGATGATCTCGATGTGCTTGTCGTTGATCGTCACGCCCTGGAGACGGTACACCTCCTGCACCTGGCTGATGAGGAAGTCGTAGAGTGCCGACGGCCCGAGGATCTCGAGGATCTCGTGCGGATCGGCAGCGCCTTCCGTGAGGTGCTGGCCCTTGTGGACGACGTCGCCCGGCTGCACGATGATATGCTTGCCGGTCGGGATGAGGTGTTCCTCTTCCTGCGCGGTCTCCTCGTTGCGAACGACGAGCTTGCGCTTGCCGCGCAGCGTGCCTTCGAACGAGACCACACCGTCGATGCGCGCCATCTCGGCGGCATCCTTCGGGCGGCGGGCCTCGAAGAGCTCGGCCACGCGGGGCAGACCGCCCGTGATGTCCTTGGTCTTGGAAGCCTGACGCGGCGTCTTGGCGAGCAGGGCACCGGGGGCGATGATGTCGCCCTCGTTGACCGCGATCTGGGCGCCGACAGGAATCGAATAGGCCGCGAGCGGCTTGTTCTTTTCGTCGCGCACTTCGATCTGCGGATTGAGGTCCTCCTTGTGCTCGATGACGACCGTGGCGATGCGGCCCGACGATTCGTCGAGCTCGCGCTTCACGGTAACGCCCGGGATCATGTCCTTGAAGACGAGCGAGCCACCCTTTTCGGAGAGCACGGGCACGTTGTAGGGATCCCACTGGGCGAGAACGGCACCCTTCTCGATCTTCTCGCCATCGGGAACCGGCAGGTAGGAGCCGACCACGATGTTGTAGGTCTCGAGTTCCTTCTCGTCGGCGTCGACGATCTGGATGGAGCCGGTCTTGTTGAGCACAATGCTCGCACCGTCGGCCGTGGGCACGAGGCGCAGGCCGCGGTAGCGCACGGTACCGCCGGAGCGGACGCGGATCTCGGGCGTCTTGAATCCGCCGGAGGCGACGCCACCGATGTGGAACGTACGCATCGTCAGCTGGGTGCCGGGCTCGCCGATGGACTGGGCGGCAATGATGCCGACCGAATCACCGATCTTGGCGAGGCGGTTGGTCGCCGGGTTGATGCCGTAGCTCTTCGCGTCGATGCCGTTGCGGCTGCTCGAGGTGAGCGGCGACATGACCTTGACGCGCTCGATGCCGGATTCGACCACGCGGTTCGCGATGTCCTCGGTGATGAGGTCGCCGGAACCGACGAGCAGTTCGCTCGGGTTGAGCGGGTTGTACACGTCGTCGCTGGAGCAGCGGCCGACAATGCGCTCGCGCAGGCCGACGATCTCGTCGTCACCCTCGTAGATGGCCTTCTTCCAGATGCCATCGCGGGCGCCGCAGTCGTCCTCGGCGATGATGACGTCCATGGCCACGTCGCACAGCTTGCGCGTGAGGTAACCGGCGTCGGCCGTCTTGAGGGCCGTATCCGCCAGACCCTTACGGGCGCCGTGGGTGGAGATGAAGTACTCAAGCACGGTCAGACCCTCGCGGAACGAGGAGAGAATCGGGCGCTCGATGATTTCGCCGGAAGGCTTGGCCATGAGGCCGCGGGTGCCGCACAGCTGGCGAACCTGCTGCTTGTTACCGCGGGCACCGGAGTCCATCATGATGTACACCGGGTTCACCTCGTTGCGGCCGTCGTTGTTCTCGAGTTTCGAGAACACGGCCTTGGCGATCTTGTCGGTGGCGGCGGTCCAAAGGTCGATGACCTTGTTCTTCCGCTCGCCCTCGGTGATGATACCCTTGTTGAACTGGCCTTCGACCTCGGCGATCTTCGTCCGGGTGTCGCGCACGATCTCCTTCTTGTCCTCCGGGATGATCATGTCGTCGATACCGATCGAAATGCCGGCCTGCATGGCGGTCTGGAAGCCCAGGTCCTTCAGGCGGTCGAGGGTGTCGATGGTGGTCTGCTCATCCGCCACACGCGTGGTGTTGAGAATGAGATCGCCCAGCTTGCCCTTCGGCACGGGGAAGTTGATGAAGCCCAGACCCTTCGGCCAGATCTGGTTGAAGATCACGCGACCGACGGTGGTGCGCACTGTGCGTTTCTCGGCGTTGCCGTAGACCGTGGTGCGACCGTAGTCGGGATTCGGCACCTCGACCCAGTCGTGCACACCCAGGGCGCCATCCGCCTTGGCGAACAGCACTTCCTGGAGGCCGCTCAGGAGCGGCACATGGGCACCCTTGGCCGGCTTCTTGCGCGGCTCGATCGTCAGGTAATACGTGCCGAGCACGATGTCCTGCGACGGCGTGAGGATCGGCTTGCCGGACGACGGCGAGAAGATGTTGGACGTCGCCATCATGAGGAGTTTGCACTCCATGATCGCCTCGAGGGAGAGCGGAACGTGGACGGCCATCTGGTCACCGTCGAAGTCGGCGTTGTACGCCGTGCACACGAGCGGATGGACGCGAATGGCTTCGCCTTCGATGAGGATCGGCTCGAACGCCTGGATGGAGAGGCGGTGGAGGGTCGGGGCGCGATTGAGCAGCACCGGATGGCCCTTGGTCACCTCTTCAAGGATATCCCAGACCTCGGGGGACTTCTTCTCGATCATCTTGCGCGCACCGCGGACGGTGTGCACGAAGCCCAGTTCCTTGAGGCGGCGGATGATGAACGGCTCGAAGAGCACGAGCGCCATCTTCTTCGGCAGACCGCATTGGTTGAGCTTGAGCTCGGGACCGATGACGATGACGGAACGGCCGGAGTAGTCGACGCGCTTGCCGAGCAGGTTCTGGCGGAAGCGGCCCTGCTTGCCCTTGAGCATGTCGGAGAGCGACTTGAGCGGGCGGTTGCCGGCACCCGTGACCGGGCGGCCGTGACGACCGTTGTCGAAGAGGGCATCGACGGCCTCCTGCAGCATGCGCTTTTCGTTGTGAATGATCACATCGGGCGTCTTGAGCTGCATCAGGTTCTTCAACCGGTTGTTGCGGTTGATGACGCGACGATAGAGGTCGTTGAGATCGGAGGTCGCGAAGCGGCCACCCTCGAGCGGGACGAGCGGGCGCAGGTCCGGCGGGATGACGGGCAGCACTTCGAGCACCATCCACTCGGGGCGGGACTTCGACTGGATGAAGCCCTGGATGACCTTGAGACGCTTCGAGAGCTTCTTCTTGATCTGCTTGGACTTGGTGGCGCGCATCTGCTCCTGCAGCTCGGCGACGACCGCATCCATATCCATGAGCTTGAGGCAGTCGCGGACGGCCTCGGCACCCATCTTGGCGACAAAGGAATCATCGCCGTACTCGTCGAGGGCCTGGCGATACTCGATGTCGGTGAGCAGCTGCTTGGGCTCGAGCGGGGTCTTGCCCGGATCGATCACCATGTAGTTCTCGTAGTAGATCACGCGCTCGAGCGAGCGCGCGGTCATGTCGAGCAGGAGGCCGAGGCGGCTCGGCATGCTCTTGAGGAACCAGATGTGCGAGACCGGCACGGCGAGCTCGATGTGGCCCATGCGCTCGCGACGGACGCGGGCGATGGTGACTTCGACGCCGCAGCGGTCGCAGATGACGTCCTTGTACTTGATGCGCTTGTACTTTCCGCAGGCGCACTCGTAGTCGCGGACCGGGCCGAAGATCTTCTGGCAGAAGAGGCCGCCCGGCTCGGGCTTGAACGTGCGATAGTTGATGGTCTCGGGATTCTTGACCTCGCCCTTCGACCAGGCGCGGATCGTCTCCGGCGAGGAGACGGTGATGGAAACGCAATCGAACGGGTTCTCGTCCATGCCGAGCACGCCGCGCGCGTCTTCACGCTCGCGGACACCGGCGGTTTCGTTGGGTTGGATGCTCATCGGTAGGTACCCTGGGATTCGTTAAAGATTGGCGGAGCGGGGAGCGGCGGAAGCCGCGGAAGGCGTGAAGGCCTGGGTCAGGTTGCCGAGCGCATCGCGCTTGTTCAGCTTGATGTCGAGGCCCAGCGACTGGATTTCCTTGATCAACACGTTGAACGATTCCGGCGTGCCGGCGGTCAGCGTGTTGTCGCCCTTGACGAGCGACTCGTAGATCTTGGTGCGGCCCTGCACGTCGTCGGACTTGACGGTGAGCAGTTCCTGCAGCGTGTGCGCCGCGCCGTAGGCCTCGAGCGCCCACACCTCCATTTCGCCGAAGCGCTGGCCGCCGTATTGCGCCTTGCCGCCCAGCGGCTGCTGGGTGACGAGCGAGTACGGACCGACGGCGCGGGCGTGGATCTTGTGGGACACAAGGTGGTTCAGCTTCATCATGTAGATGTAGCCAACGACGACCTGCTGATCGATCTTCTCGCCGGTGCGACCGTCGAAGAGCGTGCTCTTGCCCGTGGTGGGCAGGCCGGCCTCCTTGAGGTAATCACGGACCTTCTTCTCAGGAATGCCGTCGAAGACGGGCGTGGCCACCTTGAGACCGAGCTTGGAGCAAGCCCAGCCGAGGTGCGTCTCGAGAACCTGTCCGACGTTCATGCGCGAAGGCACGCCCAGCGGGTTGAGGCAGATCTGGATCGGCGTGCCGTCCGGCAGGAACGGCATGTCTTCCTCGGGCACGATCTTGGCGACCACACCCTTGTTGCCGTGGCGGCCGGCCATCTTGTCGCCGACCTCGAGCTTCTGCTTGGTGGCGATGTAGACCTTGACCTGCTTGATCGAGCCGTCACCGGCGTCCTCGCCGGATTCGACGCCCGCGATCTTGCGTTCGCGGTCGCTCTCCAGCTCGTCGAACTTCGACTGGTAGGAGCCGATGATCTCCATGATCTTGATGCGAACCGGAGACGGATCGATCTCAACGTGCTTGGAGACGGCGGCCAGCTTGCGCAGGAGGGTCTTGGTGATCTTGCGGTTGGCCGGGATAATGATCTCGCCGGAGTCGCCGTTGATGACGTCGAGCGGGATCTTCTCGCCGAGGAGGATATTCGAGAGGGCTTCCGTGAGGGACTCGCGGAGCTTGTCCATCTCGGTCTTGTAGTCTTCCTGGATCTGCTTGATCTGGCGGCGGCGGTCGGAGGGAGAGAGCTTCTCCTTCTCGAAGTCGACGCGGCTGGAGACCTTCACGTCCATGATGATGCCGGTGACGCCGGAAGGCACCACGAGCGAGGTGTCCTTCACGTCGGCAGCCTTTTCACCGAAGATCGCGCGGAGCAGCTTTTCCTCGGGCGCGAGTTCGGTTTCGGATTTCGGGGTGATCTTGCCGACAAGGATGTCGCCAGGCTTCACCTCGGCACCGATGCGGATGACGCCGTTGTGGTCGAGGTTCTTGAGCGCTTCTTCGCCCACGTTGGGAATGTCGCGGGTGATTTCTTCCGGCCCGAGCTTGGTGTCGCGCGCTGTGACCTCGAATTCCTGGATGTGGATCGAGGTGAAGATGTCCTCCTTCAGCACCTTCTCGGAGATGAGGATGGCGTCCTCGAAGTTGTAGCCGTTCCACGGCATGAAGGCGACGAGCACGTTGCGGCCGAGCGCCATCTCGCCCTTTTGGGTCGAGGGACCGTCGGCGATGATGTCACCCGCCTTCACCTTCTGGCCCTTCTTGACGATGGGCTTCTGGTTGAAGCAGGTGCCGGCGTTCGAACGCATGAACTTCCGCAGCTCGTAAACGTAGATACCATTCTTGGCATCGGTCTTCGGGTGCTTGTCGAAGTTGCGCGGAAGTTCGCCGTCCTTGGTGACGACGATGCGCTTGGCATCGACCGAGGCGACGATGCCGGAGTCGTCGGCGACAACGACGATCTTGGAGTCGCGGGCGACGCGCTCTTCGATGCCGGTGCCGACGAACGGGGATTCCGCCTGCAACAGCGGCACGCCCTGGCGTTGCATGTTCGCACCCATCAGCGCGCGGTTGGCGTCGTCGTGCTCGAGGAACGGAATCATTCCGGCGGCAATCGAGATGACCTGCTTGGGCGAGACGTCCATGTAGTCGACGTCGGCCGCAGGCACCTCGAGAAACTCGCCATCCTTTCGGACGGTGACCTTGCCCACGAAGTGACCCTTGTCATCGATTTCGGCGTTGGCCTGGGCGATGATCTTGGCCTCCTCCTGGTCGGCGGTGAGGTACTCGATCTTGTCGGAAACCCTGCCGTCCTTCACCAGACGGTACGGTGTTTCGATAAAGCCGAACTCGTTGACGCGGGCGTAGGTGGAGAGCGAGTTGATCAGGCCGATGTTCGGACCTTCCGGCGTCTCGATCGGGCAGATGCGGCCGTAGTGGGACGGATGCACGTCACGCACTTCGAAGCCGGCACGTTCGCGGTTGAGACCGCCCGGCCCGAGGGCGGAGAGGCGGCGCTTGTGCGTCACTTCCGCGAGCGGGTTGATCTGGTCCATGAACTGCGACAGCTGGCTGCGGGCGAAGAAGTCGCGGATGACCGTGGTGAGGGCCTTCGGATTGATCAGCTTCTGCGGCGTGATCGAATCGACGCTCTGGTCGTACATCGTCATGCGCTCGCGCACGAGACGCTCGGTGCGGGCGAGGCCCACGCGGCACTGGTTGGCGAGCAGTTCACCCACCGTGCGGACACGGCGGCTGCCGAGGTGATCGATATCGTCGACCACGCCCTCGCCCCGCTTGAGGCGGACGAGGTACTTGGTCGCGGCGACGACGTCGCCGCTCTCGAGAATGCGCTGCTCGAGGTCGACTTGGAGGCCGAGCTTCTGGTTGACCTTGTAACGGCCGACTCGGCCGAGGTCATAGCGCTTCGGGTCGAAGAAGAGGCGCTTGAGCAGCGCCTTGGCGTTGGCGGTGGTCGGCGGCTCGCCGGGACGGAGGCGCTTGTAGATTTCCTTGAGCGCTTCCTCCTCATTGCGGGTCGGATCCTTCTTCAACGCGCGGATCAGGGCGCCCTCATCGACGGCCGTATCGATGACACGAATCGACGAGATGTCGTGTTTTTCGAACGTGCGAACGATCTGCTTGGTCAGTGGCTCAAAGGCGCGGGCGAGCACGACGCCCTGCTGGGCATCGATGGCGTCCTCGACGAGGACCAGCGAACTGACGTTCTCGAGGTCGAGGGCCTTGGAGACCTTGAGATCCTTGATCTCGTAAAACAGGTTGAGCAGGTCGATGTCGCTCGAATAGCCGATCGCGCGGAGCAGCGTCGTGATGAGGAACTTCCGGCGACGGCGGCGACGGTCGAGATAGACGTAGAGCAGGTCGTTGTTGTCGAACTGGACCTCAAGCCAGGTACCGCGGTCAGGAATGATGCGGAACGAGTGCAGCAGCTTGCCGTTCGGGTGCGGCGTGACCTCGAACGCAATGCCGGGGGAGCGATGGAGCTGGGAAACAACGACGCGCTCGGCACCGTTGATGATGAACGAGCCGCGCTCCGTCACCATGGGGATCTCGCCCATGTAGATCTCCTCGTCCTTGATGAAGTCCTCTTCACGCAGGCGGAGCTTCACGTAGAGGGGCACCGAATAGGTGATGCCCTCGCGGATGCACTCGATCTCGGTGTTCTTCGGGTCGCCGAGGGTGTAGGAAACGTATTCGAGGGTCAGGCGACCGTCGTAAGATTCGATCGGGAACACTTCGCGGAAGACCGCTTCGAGGCCCTGCGGCTTGCGCTGCTTCTCCGGGATGCCCTTTTGGAGGAAATCGAGATAAGAGGTGATCTGGATCTCGATCAGGTTCGGCGGCTGGATGACTTCGCGGAGCTTACCGAAGTTGACTCGGTCGGTGTGATTGCGGTCGGCCATGTGGATATCCCGGTTTGGTGAAGAAAAAAGCGGATGGCGCGCCTTGCGGCGCGGAGAAACGGACGGATTGCGGACCGGCGCGGCGACCGGTCAGCAGCCTGCTAGACGGCTAAAAAGAACAGAGAAAAGAAAAGGCAAAGGACAGGCCGCGTGAAGACACGGCCTGTCCCGGAAAAGCTGAACGTTGTGCGTCGAAAATCCCCAAGTGGGTTACTTGAGTTCGACCTTCGCGCCAGCGGCCTCGAGCTTCTTCTTGATTTCCTCGGCGTCGGCCTTCGAAGCGCCTTCCTTGACGGGCTTCGGAGCGCCTTCGACGAGGTCCTTGGCTTCCTTGAGGCCCAGGCCGGTGATCGCGCGGACTTCCTTGATGACGCCGATCTTGTTCGCACCGGCATCCGCAAGGATGACGTTGAACTCGGTCTTCTCCTCAGCCGGAGCGGCGGCAGCGGCGGCACCGCCCGCGGGAGCGGCGGCAACGGCGGCGGCGGCGGAAACGCCCCACTTGCCTTCGAGGTCTTTGACGAGGGCGGCGAGGTCGAGGATCGACTGGGCGGAGAGCCACTCGATGACTTGGTCTTTGGTGATGTTGCTCATGGTATCTTGGGTCGCGACTAGCGGCTGCGAAAGGCAGCGCGTTTAAGAGACGTATCCCCTAGCCTTCGACTTTGATGGTTGACGCTTCCCGCCGCGCCACGTGGCCGCGTCGCGGCGGGAAAAAGGGTTAAGGTGATGAAGGGTGAAGGGTCAGGCGGCCTTTTCGGAGGCCTTGACCTTGGCATCGAGGACGCGGACGAAGGAGGCGGCAGTCTGCATCAGCAGGCCGAGGAACTGCGAGCGGAGGGCGTCGAACGACGGGAGGTCGGCGAGCGCAGCGAGCTGCGGCGCAGACATGACCTTCTTTTCGAGAATACCCACCTTGACCTCGAGCTTCTGCTTGTCCGAGGTGAACTGCTTCAGGACCTTGGCCACGCCGGCCGGGTTCTTCCCGCCGACAATGATCGCCGTCTGACCGCTCAGGGCGGCGTCGACCTCCGGCAGGCCCATGGCCTTGGCAGCGACGCGGAACGAGCTGTTCTTGACGACATGGAACTCGGCCTTCTCGGGAGCGAGACGGGAACGGAGCTCGGCCACATCGGCGACGGTGATCGACGCGAAGTTGGTGAGAATAACGTAGTCGGACTTCTTGAGGTGCGTCTCGACTTCGCTGATCAGGTATTGTTTTTCGGCTCTCATGGTGTGGCCTCCGGTTAGATCTTGCTGAATTCAGCCGAGGCGACGCGCACGCCCGGGCTCATGCTGGACGAAATCGCGACGGTCTTGATGTAGTTGCCCTTGAAGGATGCCGGACGGGCCTTGGCGATCGCATCGAGAACGGCCTTCGCGTTCTCGACGATCTGCGCCGGGGCGAACGAACGTTTGCCGATGCCGACGCCGATGTTGCAGGCCTTGTCCATCTTGAACTCCACGCGACCGGCCTTGACGGCCTTGATGCCGGCGGGGATGTCGTCCGTGACCGTGCCGCTCTTCGGATTGGGCATGAGGCCCTTGGGACCGAGAATGCGGGCGAGCGTACGAACCTGCTTCATCGCCTCGGTCGTGGCGATGGCCACATCGAAATCAAGCCAGCCATCGCTGACCTTCTTCATGAGGTCGGCCAAGCCGGCTTCGTCGGCCCCAGCCTTGAGGGCGACGTCGGGGGTGTCGGTGAAGACGATGACCCGGACCTTCTTGCCCGAACCGTTGGGGAGCGGAGTGGTGCCGCGCACCATTTGATCGCCTTGGGCCGGATCGACGCCGAGGCGAACAGAAAGCTCGACGGTCTCGTCGAACTTGGCTTTCGGGAACTTGGCCAGAACTTCAACCGCCTCAGCGAGCGGGTATTCCTTGGCGAGATCAGCGGTCTTGAGGGCGCTGCGGTAGCGTTTGCTGTGTTTTTCCATTAACGACTCCTTGCGGTGCGAACGTTCCGGATGGAACTCCCGCGTCAGGGTTTGGGTTGCGAACAGAGATTAATCGACGACGTCGATGCCCATGTTGCGGGCGGTGCCGGCGATGACCTTGATGCCGGCCGCCTCGTCCTTGGCGTTCATGTCGGCCTTCTTGATCTTCCAGATCTCCGCCAGCTGCTTCGTGGTCACCTTGCCCACCTTGTCCTGGTTGGGTTTCGCGGAACCGGAAGCGATGTTAGCGGCCTTCTTCAGCAGAACCGAAGCCGGGGGCGACTTGAGGATGAACGTGAACGACTTGTCCGAGAAAACCGTGATGACCACGGGCAGGATCATGCCGTTCTGATCCTTGGTGCGGGCGTTGAACTCTTTGCAGAACGCCATGATGTTGACGCCTTGCGCGCCGAGCGCAGGGCCGACCGGGGGCGCAGGATTGGCGGCGCCGGCGGGCAATTGGAGGCGAATGTAGCCTTGGATCTTTTTGGCCATGGTAAACCGTGGGAGGATTGATGATTTATGATTGTGACTCTGAACCCCGATTCGCGAATTTCCGAGAGGCGCTGGAAATCACGGGTCGTAGATCATCAGTCGGAAATTATTCGGTGAGGCGCTGGACTTGCCAGTATTCGAGTTCGACCGGGGTGAAGCGGCCGAAGATGGAGACGGAAATCTTGAGCTTGCCGCGGGCCGGATCGATTTCGTCGATGCGGCCGGTGAGGTTGGCGAAGGCACCGTCGGTGACTTTGACCTCCTCGCCGATCTCGTAGGACACCTTCGGGACTTCCTTGCCGCTCGCGGCCTCCACGCGGGCCTTGATTTCGTCAATCTCCTGTTGGCGGAGGGGGGCCGGGTTGTCGCCGCCGACGAAGCCGATCACGCCGGAGGTTTCCTTCACAAAGTACCACGGACGGTTGATGAGCTTCTTATTCTCATCGAACAGCTTCATCTGGATGAAGACGTAGCCCGGGTAGAGTTTGCGAACCTTGGTGGATTTTTTGCCGCCCTTGACCTCGGAAACGACCTCGGTCGGGAGCAGGACTTCAAAGATCGAATCGTCGAGTTCTTCGGTCTTTTTGAACTTCTCGATGTAGCTCTTCACCTTGCCCTCCTGGCCGGAGAGCGTGTGCAGCGCGAACCACTGGGCGCCAGCGGGCGCGGATGTTTCGGTGGACATGGTGAGGCTTTAGCTGACCCAGGACGTGATCCAGTCGACCACCTGGTAGAGGGCGAAGTCGCTGATGCTGGTGAAAAGTCCGAGGATCGCGGCCGCGACGATCACGACGATGGTCGAATCGCGAAGCTCCGAGCGCGTGGGCCACGTCGCCTTTTGGAGTTCGCCGATCATTTCGCCGAAAAAGATGCGGGTGCTGCGGAACGGATTTTTCATCAGGGGTGGAAGTGCTGGCAGGCGCGGAGGGAATCGAACCCCCAACCAACGGTTTTGGAGACCGCTACTCTACCAATTGAGCTACGCGCCTAAGAAAAGTTTGATTAGACGACACAGCCGAGGTCCCCAAAAGGGACCTCGGCGGTCGGGCTAACGCAAAATAACAACTTATTCGATGATTTCGGTGATGCGGCCGGCACCGATGGTGCGACCACCCTCACGGATAGCGAAGCGCTGGGTTTTCTCCATCGCGATCGGAACGATGAGCTCGATCTCAACGGCGATGTTGTCGCCCGGCATGATCATCTCGACGCCCTTCGGCAGGTTGACCACGCCCGTCACGTCCGTCGTGCGGAAGTAGAACTGGGGACGGTAACCGTTGAAGAACGGCGTGTGACGGCCGCCCTCTTCCTTGGTGAGGACGTAAATCTCGGCCTTGGCCTTCTTGTGCGGGGTGATGGACTTCGGAGCCGCGATCACCTGACCGCGCTCAATGCCGTCCTTGTCCACACCGCGGAGGAGGATGCCGACGTTGTCGCCCGCCTGGCCGCTGTCGAGCAGCTTGCGGAACATCTCGATGCCGGTGATGACGGTCGTGGAGGTATCGCGCAGGCCGACGATCTCAACGGTGTCGTTCAGCTTGCAGATGCCGCGCTCGATACGGCCGGTGGCGACGGTGCCGCGGCCCGTGATCGAGAAGACGTCTTCGACGGACATGAGGAACGGCTTGTCGGTCTCGCGCGCCGGCTCCGGAATGTCGGTGTCGATGGCGTTCATGAGCGCCGTGATGGCGGCTTCGCCTTCCGGCTTGCCCTCGAGGGCGGCCGTGGCGGAACCACGAACGATCGTCGCGTTGTCGCCGTCGAACTGATACTTGGAGAGGAGCTCGCGGATTTCCATCTCAACGAGGTCGAGCAGCTCGGCGTCGTCGATGAGGTCAACCTTGTTGAGCCAGACCACGATCTTCGGAACGCCCACCTGACGGGCGAGGAGGATGTGCTCGCGGGTCTGCGGCATCGGGCCGTCAGCGGCGGAGACGACGAGAATGGCGCCGTCCATCTGGGCCGCACCCGTGATCATGTTCTTCACGAAGTCGGCGTGTCCCGGGCAGTCGACGTGCGCGTAGTGGCGCTTCTCCGTCTCATACTCCACGTGCGCCACCGAGATGGTGACGATCTTGGACGCGTCACGGACGGTGCCGCCCTTCGCGATATCCGCGTAGGACTTGACCTCGGCCAGACCCTTGCGGGCCTGGACGGCGAGAATGGCCGTCGTGGTCGTGGTTTTACCGTGGTCAACGTGGCCGATGGTGCCGACGTTTACGTGCGGTTTCTTGCGCTCGAATGTGCCTTTAGCCATTGTGGGTGTGGGACGTGTTTTGGTGGATGAGATGGTTTTTTCAGACCGGAGGGAACCCTGGAGCCCAGAACCAGATTCGAACTGGCGACCTCGTCCTTACCAAGGACGTGCTCTACCAACTGAGCTATCTGGGCACACAAAGATCGGGTCAAAAAACGAGAAAAGAGTGCCGAACGTGAATGCCGCGTTTTGGCCCGTCAACCGCAAACTTGACCATGGACTCAAAATCCTAAGGGCCAAGCGAGATGCGATAAATTCCAGGGGGGAGACGCTCACCCAAACGATACCCGGACGCGAGGTAATTCACGAGCCATCCATCGAGCGACGCAGCACCCGAACTCAGCACCACGGCCGGCGATCCAATCAATCCTGCCTGGTTCACTGCGGCTACCATCTCCACCGGGGACCAATCGACCGCGGGCGCCTCATCGACTGGGGCCAGCTCATCCTCCAGCACCACAATCCCGGATTCGGCTTTCGCCACTTGGAGAAAACCCAACCGTTGACGCGCCGCCGGCAACGGCTCCGTACGCCTGCCCAGATAGCGGAATGCCCTGGGGCCGATATCGGCATCATACGCCGCAGCAAGCGTTTCCGGAGGAGTAACCGTCGGCGGAAACGCCACCCTCAAAACGTTTTCACCGAATGCCAGCTTGGCATCGAACGGAGAGAAGGCCGCCGCCGGCTCACGTCGACCGTCGTCTGACAGTGCGCCGGATTGACCCGAATTGAGCGAGGTAGGGAGGTATAACGGAACCGGGTCCCGTAGCGGTGCAATGTTCCCATCCACGGCCGGATCTCCGGCAGGCCGGCGGATTGACACCCGCGGTGTCGAATCGGGGCCACCCAAGCCTTCCCGCGGCTCCGCGGGAGGCGTGACACGAACCAGCATCACCGCGGAGAACACCCCGATGACGGCAACGGCCAGGCCCGCGGCCCAGACAACGCCGGAAGGTGCCCGCGGCCGCTGGCTCATGGTCGTACGACGGAACCGGCCGCCGCCGGTTCTGCGGCAATCTGCAACTCGGGGCTCAATCCGGCCGCGACGACCATCTCCACGACCGTGGTCCAGTCCTGAAGGGTGACCGAGTCGTCAGCCCGCACCAACAGCCGGGCCCCGGGGCGCGCCTGGGCTTGTCGTTCCAGCCAGCCCGGCAGCTGGGCGAGGGTCATGAGTCCATCCTCGGTGATGATGAAGTCGGCGTCCTTCACGGTCAGCACCATTGCCGTGGCGGTCGCCCCTGCATACGCGCCCGGCGCAACCGGCAGGGCGAAGCCGACCGGGAGACCGGGGGACAGGACAAACCGGGAACCAAAGAAGACGAAGAATCCGGCCAGCAGGCACAGGTTCAGCAGATGCAGGCCCAGTCCGGCGAGCGGCCGGGGCGGCGGCTGAAGGCGGGAGGCAAGGTCGAGCGGACGCGTGATCATCGGGCAGAATCGTCCGGTCCGGGACTGCCAGCGCGGTATTCATTCAATAAATACTGCATGATCTCGTTGCCCGACCACTCGACGTCGCGCACCAGCGCCCGGACGCGCCCGCCGAGGAAGTGCGAGGCGAGGTAGGCCGGAATGGATACAATCAGGCTGCCGGCGGTCACCAGCAGCGCCTGCCAGAGACCGGAGGAGAGGGCGCGCGCCGTGGCATACTCCCCGCCCTGCATAAAGGCGTGGAACGTCGTGATCATGCCCAGCACGGTGCCCAGCAGTCCCACGAGCGGCGCGATCTGTGCGATGGCAGCCAGCGCACCGATCCGTCGCTCCAGCACCGGAATCTCAACCAGGGCGGCTTCCTGGACCGCGTACCGCAGGCGGGTTTCGTCGGCCGAGGCGTTGAGCAGCGCCGCCTTCACCACCGCCGCCACCGGCCCGGGCGTTTCCTCGCACACGGTCAGCGCCTCGACGAGACGACGCTTCGCCAGGATATTCTTGATGCCGTTCACGAACGAGGTGGATCGAATCTGGCCGCGGTGTAGGTAGAGCAGCCGCTCGACAAAGATCACGAGGGCGATCACGGCCATCAGCAGGACGACCAGCATCATCGGACCGCCCTGGGACAGGAGACTGAAGTCGAATGCCGACATGATCGGGGAGGTATAGAGGGGGATGGGAGCCAGCCGTCAACCGTCAGGGCGGCGGCACCCCGCCGAGCCGGACCAGCGCACTGCGCGCTTCCTCGGCGCGGGGCAGGCCGAGGCGAAGAATCAGGGTCATCATTTCTCGCGCCTGCTCAAGTTGGCCCTGCTGTTCGTGCAAAAGACCAAGCTCAAGCAACGTGCGGGCAAGCCAGTAGCGACCCCGAGCCCCAAGCGCGCCGCGGCTGCCATCCTCGGAGATCAGAGGTTCGACCAAAGGCCACCACACCTGGCGAGCCCGGGCCGCCTTGCCGCTTCGGACGAGGGCGTAACCGTGTTTGAATCCCGCTTCCAAGCGGAGGTCCAACGGCGCGTTGGGCAAGAATTGCAGACGCTCGTAGCCTGCCATCGCCCGCTCTAGGCGGGTGGCATCCGCCGTGGCGAGGGCGGCATGACAATCCGCCACGGCAAGCTCGGCCGCCCTCACGTCGGCGTGCCGCGGGAAGTCCACCACCAAGGTCTCATACGTCTGCAGCGCGCTGGCGAACTGATTGAGTTCGCGCAACAAGTCGCCTTGGGTGAAGCGCGCGGTGAAGATCAAATCGCTCTGCGGATAGTTCTGCACCAGGCGCTCGAGAATATTGTAGGCCTCGCGCCGATTGGAGTCCTGGCCCAGTTTTCGCACGGTCAGGGCCGCCTGGAGCAGGCCGTAGGCCGCAAACCGGTTCTGGGGGAAATCATCCGCCAGCTTGACGAACACCCGCTGGGCATCGACCAGCCGGCCTTGGGCGACATAGGCTTCGGCCTCGATCACGTAGGAGAAGACCGCAGCGTCGGCCTGAGGGTAGTCGACCCGCAGGCGTTGCAGCACGGAGAGCGCCTCGTCGGGCCGGCTCAGGCCGTAGTTGGCTTGCGCCTCCAGCAGGGCCAGCGAGCTCGCCACATCGGCTCGGAACGGATCCTCCAATTGGCCAAAGGTGCCTCGCACCATCCGGGCCAGGTCGAGCGCCCGCGCCGGTTCGCCCTGTTCGTAGGCAAGCCGGGCCTGTAACCAAGCCATCCGCACAAACAGCTGCAAGGGCAGTCGCGACCCGTCGCCATCGGCCAGCAAACGATTCACCCGCAGGTAGGCCCGGTTGACACCGTCGCGACCCGTGGCTTGGAGCGCACGGGCGAGATTCCACTCGGCCTGCCATCGGTTGATCAGACCGAAACGCGCATCCGCCGCCAACCGGTCGACCAACCCGGCCGCTTCTTCCAGCCGACCTGCCGCAATCTCGGCAAACACCCACTGGAACATCAAATCGTCCGGTGCCACGCCCGCCGGTACCGCCGACAAGGAGGCGGCGTAGGCATCCGCGGCGCTGCGATAATCCGTGGCGCGGAAATACGCCTCGGCCACCACCACGCCCAAGACGGCTTTGGTCTCCGGGTCGCGCGCGTCGGCCTGGGCCCGGGCGGCAAAATCCGCGGCGCGACGGTATTGGCCACGCTCCCACGCGGAGCTCATTAGCACACCCAGGGCGGGTGCGCGCAGCGGCGAACCGGGATATTGCTCAAGCAGGAGATTCGCATCCGCGTCCGCGTCACCGTATCGGCGATCGCCGAGGGCGAAAAACGCGCGAAACAGCAAAAGATCCTCGAAAATGGGGTGCGGCTGGGGCCGGCGAATCAACCCGTTCAAGGTGTCCAGAAATGCCGCCCGGGATGCGCCCTCCTGGGAGGTTCGGGCCAGGAGCTGCAGGGCGATGCGCTGCTTGTCGCGATCGACCGCGTCGCCCAGGAGGCTGGTGAGGGCCAAACGCCCCACTCCATTCTGAGCACCGGCGATCAGACCCAGCGCCAGCCTGAAGGTGTCGCTGACCGCGCGCTCCTGAGCCGGCAGGGCCTGCAATTGTTCCTGCAGAAACCGCACGGCGGCATCGGACTGGCCCCGGGCGTAGAGCGCGGCCGCATACAGCTCGGCAAAACGGTAGCCCGTGCTGCGTCCGCGGTTCTGCTCCACGTTCTGGCGCAGGGTGGCGAGATTCGCATCGGAGAGCTCTCCCGTGCCCTTCAAAACCGAGCTCAGCCGGGCGAGCAGAAAACGCGCGCGGGCCAGATCGTCGACCGCCGCCGCCAAAGCCTGCTCATACGCCGCCCCCGCCGCGGCAAAATCCCCGGCGGCTGTCGCCAGCACGCCGCGAAGATAGTGCCACCATGACCGGTCGGCCGGCATCAACGCATCCGGCGTCAGCCCCTCGACCAGGGCCTCCGCGGGTTGCCGGTCACCGGTCGCCGCGGCCACCAGCGCCTGGCGCAACCGGAGGGCCGGCGTCGGCGCCCCGACATAACGGGCGAGCACCGCTCCCGCCTCGGCGGGCCGTCCGTCGTCGAGAAGCGCGGTCGCCCATTCCAGGTAGAGCCCGTTGCGGTCGGCCGGCGGCGGCGCGACGTCCTCCGCGAGAGCCTGATAGAGCTCGGCGGCCAGGGCGGGAAAGCCGAGTTCCAAGGCCCGGCGGGCCGATTCAATCCGGAGCAGTCCGGGAACAGGCGGCGCTCCGGGAGCAGGCGCGAGCGGCGCGGCAGCAGGGCCGGGCTGGGCCAGGGCCAACGCCGGCCAGAGCATCCACAAAATCACTACACAGAGAAGTCGCGCGCACATCGACAGGGCGCACCTTGCGTCACCGGCTGGAACGAGGCAAGCCCGGGACGTCGCCCCGCACGGGTCATTCCAGACTCGCACCCGCTCCGATCCGCGCCATACTCCCGACATCTTCTCCGCCCATGACCATGCTCCTCACCCTCGGTCTGTTTGCCGCCGTCGCCGTCGTCCTCCTGTTTTGGATCGTCGGCATCTACAACGGCCTCGTCGGCCTGCGCAATCGCTTCAAGAACGCCTTCGCCCAAATCGATGTGCAGCTCAAGCGCCGCTACGATCTGATTCCCAACCTGGTCGAGACCGCCAAGGGCTACCTGAAACATGAACGCGAGACTCTCGAAGCAGTGATCAAGGCCCGCAACATCGCCGCCGCTGCAGCCGAGGCAGCCGCGGCAAACCCGGCGGACGCCAACGCCGTTCGCGGCCTGCTCACCGCCGAAGCAGGGCTCGGTGGCGCCCTCTCCCGACTCATGGTCGTGTCCGAACAGTACCCGGACCTGAAGGCCAATCAAAACATGATGCAGCTCACCGAAGAGCTGACGTCGACGGAGAACAAGATCGCCTTCGCCCGGCAGGCGTACAACGACGCGGTGATGTCCTACAACACCAAGCGGGAGGTGTTCCCCAATGTGATTTTTGCCGGCATGTTCGGCTTCACCGCCGCCGAACTCTTCAAGGTGGAGGACCCCACCGAGCGCACCGCTCCCAAGGTCAGCTTTACCTGATTCCTCCCGGCGCCAAAGCGCATCCCCCATCCGGTTGCGTACGGACAAAGCTTGGGCGGAGACCGCGCCTGAATCTGCTCGGCGGACGGACCGGACGCGCCAAATCGATGGTTCTCTTCCGGCCCCCGCCCCTTCGTCATTCCGATGGATTTTTTTGAAGCACAGGAACGGGCAAAGAAACGCACGACCCGCCTGGTCGTCCTGTTCGCGTTCGCGCTGCTCGGCCTGATTGCCGCCGGCTATGTCGCGTTGGTCGGCGCGCTGACGTGGACGGACGCTCGTACGCCCGATGGTATCGGCTTTGCCCCGGGGTGGTGGCAACCCCGCCTGCTCGCCGGTGTGAGCGCCGTCACGGTCGCCATCGTGGGCGTTGCCTCGCTCTTCAAATGGCTGACCTTGCGATCCGGCGGGCGTGCGGTGGCCGAAATGGTCGGCGCCCGTGCGCTTGATCCGTCCACCCGGGATCCGGCCGAGCGGCGTCTGCTCAACGTGGTCGAGGAAATGGCCATCGCCTCCGGCGTACCTCTGCCTGCGGTCTATGTGATGGACGGCGAGAACGGCATCAACGCATTCGCCGCCGGCCTCACCACCTCCGATGCGGTCGTGGCCGTCACCCAGGGTACGCTGGAGAAGTTGTCCCGCGACGAATTGCAGGGGGTGGTCGCGCATGAGTTCAGTCACATTCTCAACGGCGACATGCGCCTCAACGTAAAGCTCACCGCGATCGTATTCGGAATCCTCGTGATCGGGCTGATCGGACGCGGAGTGCTGCGCAGCCTGCGTTTCTCCCGCCCCCGGCAAAACTCGAAAAACGGCGGTGGCGCGGTCGTGATCCTCGCCGCAGGCCTCGCGCTGATGATCCTGGGTTACATCGGCTTCTTCTTCGGCCGGCTGATCCAGGCCGCGGTGTCGCGACAGCGTGAATACTTGGCGGACGCGGCCGCGGTCCAGTTCACGCGCAATCCCGCCGGCATCACCGGCGCGTTGAAGAAAATCGGCGGTTACGCACTCGGCTCGAATCTGGTCTCCAACCAGTCCGCGCAAATCGGCCACTTCTTCTTTGCCCAGGGATTCCGAGCCCGGCTCGGAGGGCTGTGGGCCACCCACCCACCCCTTCCCGATCGCATTCGTGCAATCGACGCCTCCTTCGACGGCACCTATTTCACCCCTCCGACCAAGGTGGATGTCGCGGTCGAAACCTGGGACGCCACCGGAACCGTGGCGCCGCGCCGAAATCCCCCCGGTCCGGTCGCCGCTCCGGCCGCGACCGCGGTCCTGGGTCTGGTCGGGACCTTGCCGGACGAGGCGCCCGCCCAGGCCCGCACCCTGCTCGCCACCTTGCCCCCAATCCTCATCGAGGCGGCCCACACGCCGGGGACGGCTGAATCGGTCTTGTACTTCCTGCTGCTCTCCGGCGCGCCCGCCGTGCGCCACCGGCAACTGGAGCTGATTGCGGCGCACGACCGGCCGGAGGCGCGGGCCCAGGTGGAGCGCATGCTCGCCGCCGTTCCGTCGATCGACACCGACCATCGGATCCCCCTTGCCCAGGTCGCCCTCGGCGCAGTTCGCTCCGTTCCCGCCGCGCGAATCTCCGTCCTCTTGGGAGCCTTGGACGAACTCGTGCATGCCGACGCCCAGGTCAGCACATACGAATACGCCTTGCAAAAGATGATCGCCCATCATCTCAAGCTCGCGCACCGCCCCGCAACCGCGCTCCAAGCACTGCACTCGTTTCATGCGGTGGCACCCGAGATCGCCGTGACCCTCTCCGCACTGGCCAGGTCGGCGGATAACCAACCCGAACGGGCGTTCGCTGCCGGCCGGCCGCATCTGCGGCTGATCGAGTCCTCCCTTCACCTCGCCCCAGCGGAGGCCTGCGGCCTCGCGCAGCTGGATGCGGCGCTCGACAAGCTGGGCCGTGCGAGTCTGCCGATCAAACGCCAGGTGCTGCTGGCGGCGGCGGCCGTGACGACGGCCGACGGTCAGCTCGAGCCGGCCGAGGCGGAACTGCTCCGGGCGGTGGCGGCCGTGCTGGATTGCCCGCTGCCTTCGCTGACCCGTCTGCCGGCACCGGCGTGACCTGGGGAGTTTACCCCGCGGGCGGGTGCCTTGCCATCCTCCGGCTGCGCGATATCGTTTTAGGTAAGACGACCGCATGAAACCTCCCCTCCCCATCCAGGAATCGCAGCGGATCGCTTCTCTTCGGGATATCGGTATTTTGGATACAGCCGCCGAGACGGATTATGACGAGCTCGTCCAACTGGCGTCCCACATGTGCGGAACGCCCATTTCGCTCGTCAGCCTGATTGATGCCGATCGCCAGTGGTTCAAGGCGCGGGTCGGGCTCGAGGCGACGGAGACGCCGCGCGATCAATCCTTCTGCGCCCATGCCATCTGCGAACCTGACTCGCTCCTCGTTGTGCCGGATGCGCGCGAGGACGCCCGATTCGCGCAAAACCCCCTCGTGGTCGGCGAGCCCGGTATCCGGTTTTATGCCGGAGCCCCACTGGTCACGGCCGATGGCCAGGCGCTCGGCAGTCTCTGCGTGATCGACCGCCGGCCGCGCGAGCTCAGTCCGGCGCAGCGCACGGCGTTACGCACCCTGGCGCGGCAAGTGGCTCACCTGTTGGACCTGCGCCGCATGGTGAACCGTCAGGCGGCAACCATCGCCGAGCTGCAACGGGTGCGGAAGGAGCTCGAACAGTCGCGCGAGGAGGCACTGGAAGCGGCGCGGGCCAAAAGCCGTTTCCTTGCCATCATGAGCCATGAGCTGCGTACGCCGATGAATGCCGTCGTCGGGCTCTCCACCTTGCTGGACGCAACCGCGCTGAACGACGAACAGCGGGATTACGTCGAGACCATCCGCACCAGCGGGGAGCTGCTGCTCGTCCTGATCAACGATATCCTCGACTTCTCGAAGATCGAGGCCGGCCAGCTGGAGCTTGAGTCGATTCCCTTCGCCCTGATGTCATGCGTGGATTCGTCCCTTAGCCTCGTGGCAGGACGGGCCCGGGAGAAGCATCTGACCCTGCGCCGGCAGATTGCGGACGACGTGCCTGCTGCGGTGGTGGGCGATCCGGTTCGGCTCGGCCAGGTGCTCATCAACCTGCTTTCCAATGCGGTGAAGTTCACCGCCCAAGGCGAAGTCAGCGTGGAACTGTCAGCCACGCCGGCGGGCAACGCCCATACCACCTTGCGCTTTATCGTGCGCGACACCGGCATCGGCATTCCGGCCGAAAAGATTCCGCAGCTTTTTGAGATGTACCGCCAGGCCGATCCGTCGACCCGGCGCCGCTTCGGTGGGACCGGATTGGGGCTGTCGATCAGCAAACAGCTCGTCGAGATCATGGGCGGCACCATCGAGGTGACGAGCGAAGTTGGGGCCGGCTCGGCCTTTTGCTTTTCCCTGACGCTTCCCATTGCAACGGATACCGGTGTGACGCCGCAGCGCGGCGAGCTTGATGCCACGTTCAGCAGCCGGCATCCGGCCCGCATTCTCGTTGTGGACGACAACCCGATCAATGGCCGCGTCGCCTGCCGCCTGCTCGAACGGCTTGGGTATTCGCCGGACCATGCCGATTCCGGACAGGCAGCCCTCGATCGAATCCACGATCATCCGTACGACCTCGTGCTGATGGATATTGAGATGCCCGAACTCGACGGCACCGCCACAGCAGCCGCCATGCGGCAGATCCTTCCGTCCGATCAACGGCCCGTAATCGCCGCGGTGACCGCCCACGCCCTCGCCGGAGACCGGGAGCGGTTTCTCCAGGCGGGCTTGGACGACTATCTGGCCAAGCCCATCCATGTGGACGCCCTGCGTGGCCTCCTTTCCCGGCTTTCGGAAACGCGCAGGCGTCGCTTCGGAGCGCCCTGACCGCCTTATTTGCTTCGCGGCCCCAGCATGCGCACCGGAGCAGGCGCGGTTGATTCCGGTGCAGGTGGAGGCGGAAAGATCAGCCGTGTCGCTATCGCCGCCAGCAGGGAGGCAAAAACCAGCGAACGGGCCCACCGGCGTCGGACTTCCTGCTCGGGAATCCAGTCGGTCTCTTTTTTTGCGAGAACGGCGATCAGCACGGTCGGGATGATCAAGAGCATAAACCACGACGCTCCCGCTGCACGCAGGCCGGCCTTGACCCAGCCGAGGACGGAAACACCGGCGACCGCCAAAGCAAACAGCGCCGCAAATGTGACACTGTGGCCGCGCAACGCCTTCCAGATCCACGAGAGTGCCGAAAAGGGATTCACTTCTTGTGGAGCCTCACTCCTCCGCGTGCCCACGTCAAAGCCTGTCCCCTACGTGCCTTCGGTTCGATTCTGGCTGGCCTGACGGCCACAGACCGGTAGCTAACGAGAATGTCCGTCGCGGAGAAGCAACGCCAGTTGATTGAAGATTACAGCCTGATCGAGAACCGCCAGGAGCGCTTGGCAGCGATCGTCGACCGGGCGCGGAATCTTCCACCCCTTCCCGCCGACCTGCGCACCGAAGCCCATCGGGTGCAGGGATGTGTCTCACACGTCTGGTTGCTTGCCGAGGTGAAGGAGGGACGCATGACCTTTCGGCATGACGCCGACTCGCCCTTGGTGCGGGCCCTGGTTGCGCTGCTCTGTGATCTCTATGACGGAGCCGCGCCAGCTGATATCGCGGCAACGGAGCCTGACATCTTTGCTGCCTTGGGTTTGTTGCGCGACCTGACGCCAACGCGCCAAAACGGACTGGCGGCGGTGCGGGCGCGGATCAAGAGCCTCGCACTTGATGCGCTCCCGCCGCCCAAACCCTAGACCAGGCACGCCTCCAAGGCCGCCCGGGCCGCCGCTTCGTCAAGGCGGACCCCGATGAAGACCAGTTCCTGGCGCCGATCTCCATGCGGCTCGACCCAGGCCGCCACAATGGGGGCAGGCCGGTCAGCGAGGCGGACTTTGCCGCTCTCAACCATCGCCGCCCACCAATAACTCAGGTAATCGAAGCGGACCACGCCACCCGCCACGGACAGGAAGCCCATTTCATCGGGACGTTCCTGCAACCAGAAGAAACCCTTCGCGCGCAGCAAACCCGGGAGACCCGAGCGAACCAACGCCTCAAGGGCGTCTTTGCGGAAGGGACGTCGCGCCTGAAAGGTGAAGTGCACAATGCCATACTTTGCCTCGTGCGCCGCGACCGGCTTCGGCTGGATCCAGCCCGGGGACTTTCCGGGCGCCAATGCGTTCAGCGAGTGGATCCAATGGGCAGCGCCCAAGGTGGCAACCGGATCGAAACGGACGCGATCCAGCAGGTACTCGGCTGCGATCTGCCCGCGCTCGGTCCCGACGATGTCCGCCCGGCGGTTGAGGCCCTGCAAGATGGCCTCGAGCTCGGCCTTCACCTCGGACGAAATCGCATCGCACTTATTGAGCACGAGTACATCGGCGCACTCCACCTGCTCGATCATGAGCTCGATCACCGGGCGGTCCGTGCCTTGGACGGCCGTCCGACCTTCCGATCTCGACTGCGCCCAGGCGGCGTGAAACGCCGGTGCGTCGACCACCGTGACCAGCGAAGCGAGGGTCGCGAAATCGCCCAGCGAGCGACCGAAGGGATTCTTGCGGAGAAAGAGATTCGCGAGGGCGCGGGGCTCGGCCACCCCCGTGGTCTCGACCAGCAAATGGTCGAACGTACCTGTCGCCGCGAGCTCGGCGAGGGACTCGGCAAGCTCGTCCTTGCTCGAGCAACAGACACAGCCATTGCCCAACTCGACGATGGTTCGATTCCCCGCGGTCGAGGTCACCACGGCACCGTCGATGTTGATCGCCGCCACATCGTTGACCACCGCCGCCCAGCGGCGCCCCTCGGCCTGGGTCAACAGGTGCTGGAGCAGGGTGGTTTTGCCCGCGCCAAGGAATCCGCACAGGATGGTGACGGGAGGACGGTTCGAAGAGGACGTCATCGCAGCCGGAAAGGTTCGGCCAAACCGCACGCGCTGGCAACCCCGTGCCTGATCACGGCAAAAAAAAGACCCGCACGCGGGGTGCGGGTCTCGAAAAACGAACGATCGGGATGAGGTCAGGGCGCCGCCGGAGCCGGAGCGAACGGATCGCTGCCGTCACGGTAACCCGGAAGGTCATCCCGCTTGAGGCCCATGGCCCGGACCGCGCGGGGATCGAAGACCTCCTCGATCGGCGCGCCTTCGGGGTTAACCGTTTTCGCCGTGATGAAGATCAGCAGATTGCGCGAGTCGACATTCTTGGTGTCGGAGCGGAAGAGACGACCGAGGCCGGGAATCGTACCGAGCACCGGAACCTTCGACTGACCGTTCTGCGAGGTGTTCTCGATCAGGCCGCCGATGCCCATGGTGTAGCCATCCTTGAGCGAAACCTGGGTCTTGCTCTTGCGGGTGGCGATAATCGGGATTTCCGCTCCACCCGCTCCGCCGAACGAGGTGATGCCGGCGCGGCTGCTGACCTCGGGTTCGATCGAAAGCTTGATGAAGCCCTGCGAGTTCACCTGCGGGGTGACCTTGAGCAGAATACCGATCGGGCGGTAGGTGAAGCCACTGACCTCGAACGTGCCCCGCTCCTGATTGTAGGTGTAGTTCGGGATCGGGAACTCCTCACCGATGTTGATGTTCGCCTCGGTGTTGTTGAGGGTGACGATCGTCGGGTTGGACACCAGCTTGACGTTGTTCTGCGTCTGCAGGGCACTCAGGACGACGTTGAAGTCGGAGGCCGAAAACACCGCGCTGGCGGCTCGCGTGGTGCCGGAGGCGTTCACGAGGCCGAGCAGGTTGTTGATGGCATTCGAGGCAGTGTCGGTGACGACATTGCTCGTGCTTCCAGTGGTTCCACCGGCCGTCGTAACGGTCGAGGTGTTGGACGAGTTGGTCGGAACCGTGACGAAATTCGTCGACGTGGTCCGTTCGAGGGTAACCGGATCAACCACGGTCGTGGTCTGTTGCACCAGCTGGGAACCCGTGAGCGTGGAGGACGTCGTCGTGGTCGACGGCAACGTCGTGGTGGTCGTGTTGGTCGCAGTCGTCGTGCGGCCACTGCCGGACGTGACATTGGTTCCGTCCGTGCGCTCCTGCCCACGCAGGCGCGTCCACTCTTGGGTCATCTGCTTGGCACCCAGCTCAAGTCCCTGCAGCGAGGCCCAGTTGACGCCGATGTTCTTCACATCGCGGTCGGTGACTTCGACGAACTTCGACTCAATCATCACCTGGGCGGTGGCCTTGTCGAGTTGCTCGATGATCGGACGGATGCGCGTCATCTGCGACGGACGCTCGGTGATGACCAACGCATTGCTGCGCGAATCAACCACCACGCGGCCACCCTTGGTGGCGTCGACCAGCGGATTGATGGTCGGAAGGATGTCGCCGGCGCGGGCGTAGTTGATGAGGAAGACCTCGGTGATAACGGGCTCCATCAGCAGCTGGTCCTGGCTGACCACGGTGATGATGTTGCCTTCCTCGACGTAGGTGTAACCGACCGGGCTGAGCACCACCTGGAAGATCTGGCGCCAGGTGACGTCGCGCAGCTTGATCGACGTTTTGCCCTGGAGCGTGTCGGGAACAACGAGGTTGAGCTCGAAGAGGTCGGCGACATTGCGCAGGATGGTGCGGACATCCTCGTCGGGGAAATCGACGGAGAGCGTATCCTGCTTGTCGCTACGGGTGGCACCGCCGGCGGCCGCGTCTTGGATGACCACGGGAGCGGACGACGGAGGGTTGGCGGGGGCGGCCTCGCCAGCGGCGGGCGTGGGTTGGGCCCAGACGGCGGGGAGCAGGCTCGCGGCCAGCAGGGCGGACTTGATCGTGTGCGTTCTCATGGTTTGGATCCAGCTTCAATGGGCCGGGAGATTTGTTCGTTGTTGAGGCGAAGCGTGAAACTGGTGCTCTCGATCGCGGAGATCGTGACCGAGTAGGTGACGCCTTCGACGGCCACATTGAGCGCGTCACCGACCTTCATGGGACGGCCTCGGCCGCCGAAGAGGAGGATGGGCTCGCCGCGGAGGATCATGGTGCCCGTCGGACGGACATTGGCGGCGATCAATTCGAGCAACTCGCGGGAGGATCGCGTGCGGGCGACGGGGCCGGCGGTCGGCGGAGCCTCGACCGGGTCGATCCGGTCAAAATCAGCCGGCGCGAAGGGATTGTTGACCGTGGGCAGCACGGCCGGCACCACACGCTGCTCGAGCAGCTTGGTCGCGCGTTCGACCGTCGGAGCACGGCGGGCGGGCGGCAGCACGTCGGACCGCTGGGCGGCCGCATCAGCGGCAAAGGCGATCAGGCCGGAGAAAAGGGCTAGGCACGTGCGCTTCATGGCAGACCGAGGAGTTCGACGCCCAAGGTGAGCGTCATGTCGCTGGTGGAGGAAAGGGACAGGGTCGCCGTGTTAACCCGCGAAAAGTGCGCGCCTGTCTCCAAACGGCGGAGGAAATTCATCACCTTCGGGTACTCTCCCTGCACCGACACCGCGAAGGGCACGCGCAGGTGTTTCGTGGCCGCCGCACCACGCGCCGGAGCGGCCGGCGCAAGTTGGCGCAGGTCAAGCAGCTTGATGCCCGTTTCCGCCTCGAGCCGGTAGAAGTATTCGAGATTGGTCGCGAGGCTGGAGAGTCGAACCGCGCGGTTATCGATCTCGACATTCGCGGCGGTCAGGGCGTCCACCTGTTCCTTGAGCTGAGCGCTGTACCGCAGGTTGTCGCTTAGGCGGTTGCCCTCCGACGTCCGCTGCTCCAGCAGCGCCTCGCGCTCCGGAATGGCTGAACGCCGGTTGATGTAGCCAGCGATCAGCAGCAGCGAGAGCAGCCCGCAACCGAAGCTGACCGGATGTTTCTTGAAGGCCTCTGAGAGGCTTTTGCCGGTGATGCTCATTTCTTGGCCCCCTCCACCTTGAATTTGAGCGCAAGCTCGATGTGCAGTCGGCCGGTGACGGGATCTCGATTCACCCCGGTCAGTTCGACTGTTTCGAAAAGACCGCCGAAGTCGGAGTCCTTCCGGATCTGCTCCACAAAGGCCGTGGCATGCCCCGTCGCCTGGTCCGGCGCACCGCGCACGATGCCGCGCAGGTTGACGCCCGTGTCGCGCAGTTCAAAGCTGCGGATCGCAATGTCCTTGGGCAGGGTGCTGCCCAGCTTGAGCACAAAATCAGACACGCGGAGACGCGGTTCGGCGAACGCCGCCACCTCGTTGATGATCTTCTCCTCCGCTTGGAATTTCTTGAACAGGGCGACCGCCTGGTCGCTCGGCCCGCGGTCGCGGGCAATCTGTTCGTCCCAGGTGGCGACCTGTTTGCCCAGACCGTAAATCTGATACTCCTGGTAGGCGAAAAGCAGCACGAGCAGGACGGCGACGAGGACGGACGCGCCGTTCACGAAGAACGTGGTGCGCACGACCTTGGTGTCCGGCAACTTCTCGTAGTTGCGGAAGTTCGGATGCCAAGGCGGCGTCGCCGGCTGCGACTGCTCCTTACTTTTCTTGAGAAACGGGAGCATGGTGATGGGCCATCAGGCCAAAAAGTCCGAGCCAGCGAGCATCGAAGGCGGTGTTCTGGTGTTCGGGAGGCAGGCTGAGCTGTTGTTGCTGGAGCCACGCGCCGAGCTTGGGCTTGAACACCGTCACCCCGAGTTGAGACGAGATCACGGTCTCCAGCCACGAGAGCTTGGAGGGAAGAAGGACGCAGACCAGCTGGGTGACCGACTGACCGGTCTGGACCTCGTAAAAGCCAATCGACGAGTGCAACTCCCGCAGAAGCTTCTTGATCAGGACCGGCCCCATGCCGGTGAAATCGAAGGTATTGGAGAAGAAGAGGCGGCGGGCGGATTCCTCGTCCTTCAAGTTCAACTCCTGCTGCACCATCGGAATCATGGAGTTGAAGCCCTGGGGGATCGGACGCGACGAATCGATCCCGTTGCCGCTGACAATGAACGAGTGGGTCGCATCGGCCCCGATCTCGATGACAAGGGTGGGCGTTACCGACTTTTCTCCGGCAAGAATGCTGATGACCGCTCCGAGCGTGGCGACCGTGCCAAGTTCCACCCGTTGCGGGTAGATCCCGCTGGCCAGCAGGCGGTCCTGCACGGCGATCACCTCATCATTGGGCAGACCGCAGCAGAGCACGTCCTTTTGTGACGGACGGTTGATATCGAAATCGCTGCCATCGCGCGTGCTCAGCACCGCCACCGTCGCCTTGTCGAGCTCCACCCGGCATTGCGTGGTGACGAGATCGTTGAGGTAGCCCGGCTCTTTGATCCGTTTCAGATCAAGCGAGGCATGGCGCACGAACCGCTTGGGCGGATAAACGCCCACCGTGGCGTGCAGGTAGCCACTCTGCCCCTTGGCCGGCTGGAGCTGTTTTACTGCCTCGGCCAACGCGGCCTCGTCACCCGCCGGCACTTCGGCGATGTGCTCCACCGTCATCGGACCGGGATCCGAACTCGACGTCCGCGCCAAAAGAATGCCGCTTTCGTTGAAGTCGACGAAGAATCCTTTGGATTTTCGGGCGAAGAGCATGGGTCGTGGTGAAAGTCGCTGTCACCTCATCGGCGCGGAAGGGCGCGACTGAAGGATGAGGTCAAACTCCTACCACGCCTCGACCAAGACAAGGCTAAAGGCCTTTCTTAACCCCTAACCCACTGGCATTTACATTTCCTTAACGCCTCCCGAAATCGCGAACACAATTTTCACAAGTGCTTGGGCACAAAAAAACCCGCCGGGATGTCCGGCGGGTCGTTGGCCATGGGGGCGGAGGGATGCGGCGCGGGGCGCCGTCCCTTACTTCTGCCACGTGCGCTTCTTGTGGCGATTCGACTTCAAGCGCTTGCGGCGCTTGTGCTTGTTCATCTTGAGACGGCGCTTCTTCTTGAGGTTGCCCATGGTGTGAAAACGAAGAGAGTAATGATTTAAGCCGGCCAACCTGCGATTTCCCTCCCGGCCTGTAAAGCCCGAATTTGGCGGCCCTTCGCCGGACCTTACTCCGGCGCGATCTCTCCCCAATCCCCCAAAGCCGTAGCATAGATCCACGCGCGCACCCGATGCCCAGGAAAGAACGGCGCCAGGCTGCGGACGTAGGCCTTCAGCTGGGCCGCATACTCATCGCGCAAACGGGCGAGGAACCGTTCAGGGTCTTCGTCAGGCCGCCGTCGGTTGGTTTTCCAATCGACGATCCAGACTTCGGCGGCGCCGGGGTCATGAAGCACGAGGTCCACCACCCCGTCGACCCACGCCTCGTCGTCGAGGGGTGCAAACACGGCGAGTTCGCTCAACCGCGTCCAACGGGAGTTGCGCATGGCGCGCCAGGCCTGACTTTCGCGCAAAGCGATCCATTCCCGGCGGCCTCGATCCGCGAAGCCTGACATTTCGGCGCGCACCAAAGCCTGCACGGCGTAACGCGCGACGAGGGGATCGTCCGCCTCCCACGGCACGAACTCCAAGGTCTCGTGCCACCACAGACCGTAGTCGATTGCCTCTTCACCGCCGGGCAGAGGCAGGACTTCATCGACCGTGTCGTGGCGCACCGCCCGGATCCGATCAGCACCCTGCGCCAGTTGGTGCGGCAGACGGCGGGCGGGCAGGACCGGAGCCGGTCGCGGTTGAGAAAGACTTTCGGGCCAGAAATCGGCGACGGGTTCTGACAACGTCACCGCAGGTTCCGGCGGCGGCGGAATCCCGCCTTCGAGATCGGGCCGAACGGACAGATCCTCGCCCCACAACTCGGCGAAGCTCGCCTTCTGTCGCTTTGGGTTGCCGAAGCCAGCAGCCCAAGGGACCACCAAGACACGCATGGCGCGCGTCATGGCCACGTACATCAGCCGCACGAGTTCGCGCATGCGTTCGCGTTCACGGGCTTCCACGGTCTCCGCCGGAAGGCTGCTCTGGTCGAAGTAAACGCGGACCGCGTCGACGCCACCCTCTCGGCCCCGTACGAGCTGCATCCCGCGTTCGGGCGCTTTTCCGATCCCTCGCCACCAACCGGCGAGGATGACGACCGGCCACTCCAGTCCCTTCGCGGAGTGCACCGTCAGTAAATTGACCGCGTCCGACTCCGGCTTCCCGGCCGCCCGGCCATCATCGAGCGCCGCCAGCAGTTCCTGAAGCCAGGCCCGCGGACTCACCCCCTCGAGGCCTTGTTCGGCTGCGGTCGCCAGCAGCCGCTGCAGATCTTCGCTCAGGGTCCCGGCCGGGTCGAGAATCCGCGCCCGCTCAGCCAGACCGCAGGCTGCGGCCAGGGCGCTCGCGAAGTCGGCCAACGATTTCCCTTCGTCATTGAACCCCAGGACGAACGGACGCACGCGCGCCAGGGCGGCCGCCAGAGGTTCAGGATGCGCCTCGGGCTCCTCCCACGCAAAGTGCCCGAGACGTTTCAGCTCTGCCGCAAGCAGGGCGTCACTCACCCCAAAGACTTCGCGCAGCACGCCGTACCACTCGAATCCGTTCTCCGGATCGGCGCATACCGCCAGCAACCCCGTCATCCACGCGTAGACTGGATTGTCGCCGTTGCGAAGCCGCTTGGTCTGCAAGGCGACTTTCAGTCCCTGGTCTTCAAAGACGCGGCGGACCACCACCAGCCAATCATTGCGAGGTGCCAGCACCGCGACTTCGCCCCAGTCGCGGGCGCCGATCGCCTCTGGCCCCTGCGAACGCAGCCAGCGCGCCAGCTGGCGTGCCTCTTCCTCAAGCCACCCCTCGACACCCGGAGGCCGCTCGGCGGGATCGACGAGCGGAAACCGCACGAAGGCGCCGTCCGGATTCGTGGGTCCGGGCTCGAGCGGAACATAAGGGACCTGCAGCCGCGGTTCGGGCGCACCCGGCGACGGAGCCACCCCGAGGTTGTGCGGACGATCCGGGCCGAAGGCCGCGGCCAGGGTCGCATTGAGGCCTGCGATCACTGCTTTCGGGGCGCGAAACGTCACTTGGAACTCGAGCAGTTCGCCGGCGTCGCCGCGGCGAAACGCCTCCACGTGCCGCAAAAAATTTCCGATGTCGGCCCGACTGCCGTAAATCGCCTGCTGTCCATCGCCGACCAGGCTGAAATGACCGGGGCGGGGGCCGGGAACGCGAGCGCGTCCGGCTGGTGACGGCCACGCGCCGCGCACCGCACCGGGGGGCCGGGCGATTTCGACCAGCACGGCAAATTGCTGCGGATCGGTGTCCTGGGCCTCGTCGAGGATGATCCGCCAGCCTTCGGCACGTATCCGGTCGAGCAAGACATCATGTTCCAACACGGCCAGCGCCGCATCGATCTGATCCGCGTACGTCTGCACCCCGCGTTCGAACCGCCACGCGCGATAGCGCCGGGCCAGCTCGGCCGCCAGCACCGCCGCCGCGGCCGCCAGCCAGGTCTTGAGCGGCGCCATCCACGCCGACGCCGATTCTGTCAGCGCGGCACCGGATCCGGAAGGCGCGTAGAGCGGGAGAAAACCGGATCCACCTTCGTACGCCTCCTGCCAGGCGCGCGCAGCCGCCTGACTGGCGAGCACGTTCCGCGCTCCGGTACCCTTGGCCGGCAGGGTGAGCAGCTGGTCCAAGGCGGCTTGCGCCGGGCGGGCGGGCGGGCCCGGCGCACGAGCGGCTAGGCGGTCCGCCGCCGCCCGGTCCAGATCCCGCGCGAGCGGAAAGATCTCCGCCAGCGGTACGTGGCGCAGAAAGGCGGCGAGTTCGCTGGGAGCAAGCGAACGGAACTCCATGGCATCGTCCTCGAGGAACGCCTCCCACAGAGCGTCGTCGTCGTCGGTGACCAGCGTCGGATTGAGATTGATGCCCGCCGCCTGGCCGTAGGTCTGCGCCAGCATGAGGCAAAAGCTGTGAATGGTGCCGAAGAACGCGTGTTCGAGGTGGTCGAGCGGGGCAAGGTCGACTGTTCCGCTCTCACGCAACTGTCGCAGCAACGCCTGGCGCGCCTTCTGCCCAATCTGCCCGGCCGCCTTGCGCGTGTAGGTCACCACGGCGGTGCGACGCAGCGCCGCGGCACCTTCGGGACTCAGGGCCATCGCGGCGAGGCGCCGGGAAATGGCCGTCGTCTTGCCCGAGCCGGCGTTGGCGCTGACGGCAAAGTTTCGGTCCCACTCGCGGCAGAAGCGTTCGCGCGCTGGCTGATCGATCAGGTCAGACACGGTACGCCTCCTCCTCGCCGTCCCCAAAGGTGGCTGCGTACTTGCGCCGGAGCACGCCGAAGGGGATCGGCGTGCAGGCGAGCGGCCACTCGTATCCGTCCGGCGCATACTCGGAACGGTCGCGAGTAAGCGCACCATAGACGCCTGTCCGCAGCGCCTGGCCCAGCCAGCCGAGGGCGGTCAGTGCATCGGAAAGCTCGGATGCGGCGATGCTGGAGCAGGCTCCGGGTTCCGGCTTGATCATCCAGACCCGGCCGTCCCGCGCCCCGAGCGAGAGCACGGCGGCGAGATAGATGCCCAGCTGAACCGAGGCGCCGGTTGCCATGCGTTCGGCAGACAGGTCCGCATCGCCGCCCGTCTTGAAATCCACCACGTCGACGAAGGCGTCGCGCCAATCGGGCCGATCCAGCAGCACGAGGTCCATCCTGCCTTTGACCGGTAGAGTCGAGCCACCGATGGCAACGGACGCGGCCGCCGGCAGCCGGCGCTCGACCGCCACAAAAGGTCCGGCTCCGAGAGTGAAGACATTATCGAGCAGGTGCCGGGCAAGGCGGCTGAGCTCCGCGTGAAACGACTGCCAGTAGGCGTCGTCCGGCCAGCGGCGGCGGAGACGCTCAAGCGCCTGTTCCATCCGGCCCCGAGCATCTTCCGGAGACGGCAGCGGCACAAAGGCCTGCTGGGTCTCGACACCTGCAAGGGCGCGCGCGAGCACGTCATGAGCCCAAAGGCCGAGGGCTTTGCGGCGAGCCCGCGTCAGCGGGCCCCACGGCAGACGCGAAAGTCCGAGTACCCCTTCGAACCAAAGCTCCGCCGGATCGCCAAGGCCGCGCTCGATGAGACGCGCCGACAATGCCTCGGGACGGACGAGATCCGGAGGTCCGGCCAAAAAGTATTCGTCAAAGGGCCGGAGCGGATCGCGTCGACCGCGCCAGATATCGAACCAGGGACCGACGTCCTCGCACGGGCCCGGATTCGTTCTCGGACGCCGGCAACCCCGCGCAAACACCCGGGCCGGATCCTGCTCATCATCGAACCAGCCCTTGGCCCACATCACGCGCTCCAGCCAGGCGTTGGGCGCGAGCGGAGTCTCGGGGTCCTGTTCGTCAGCGAGCGCCGCCGTGAACACCACCTGAGTAGCGGTGTCACGGGCAAGCGCACCATAGCCGGCACGCTCGAGGGCGCGGCGGTCCTCGCTGGTGAACAGGCCCAGGCCGAACCGGCTGCGCGTGTTGAGCTGCTGCCGGTCATCGTCCGTCAGCCAGCAGCTGCCTCGGGCGGGGTCAGGCCACGTCCCGGCGTTGCTCTCGACCAGCAGCAGATGGGTCCAAGGCACGCCCTCCATGCGTCGCCGGGTGCCGAGGATGACGCGTGCGAACACCGTACGCCCCGCCGCCGCGCTCCGCACCGCCTGCTTCTGGGGCACAAATGAGGCGAGCGCGGCGATCACCGCAGCCTTGGGCAGCGGCCGAGCCTCCTGCTCCGCGAAACGTTCGAGTGCACTCCAACCCTCGGGAGGAGCGACCTCGAGTGAGGCACAGATGAGGCGGAAGCGTTCCAACGCGTCGGCCAGCGTGAGTTTATCGGGCCAAAGCGGTCCGAGCGCCGCGATCACCCGCGCGAGTTCCGGCTCCTGCCGGCTGAACTCATCGCGGTACGCCTCGACCGCATGCGTCTGCCGCAGATCAAAGGAACGCTCACAGGCACGGCGCACGGCCGACGACGGCAGAGTGACGACACCCAGGGCCCGCAGCAGCGGCCAGAGCGCAAGCAACCCCTCGAGCCGGGCGCCCCCGCCATGATACTCAAGCAGGGCCCGTTGAGCCTGGGCATCGACGGGCGGAGGCCCAGCGGTTTCCAACCAGTCGGCGTACACCACGCCGCGCCTTCGCAGGCATTCCGCCAAACGGAGATGCGACGCATCCGCCCCGGGGAAAACGACCCCCACAGCCTCCGCGCCCTCGGCCAACCAAGCCTCGATCTGCGTTGCCGCCAGTTCCATTTCCTCCGCTCGATTCCGACCAATGAGCACGCCCGCCTGGTCGGCTGAACCTTGTCCGCCCAACCAGAGCCGGCCGACCGACTCGCACTCGCTGCCGGGTGGATCCGCATCGACCGGCAACGCCGAAACGCCGAGGAGGTCCTGCCACAACGCCACCCATCGCTCGTCGAGCTCGGAACGTCCCCGCCATGCCGGCTCCGGCAACACGACGCTGATCTGAGGACACCGGCGCACAAACGCGGCCATGTTGAAAAACTCCCCCCACAACTCGACCCCGGGCAGGTACACCATCACCCGGGCACCCAGCACCTGAACACCGGCGGGCCGCAACGCCAGTCCGGCGGCCTCGGCCTCCAGCGGCGCGAGGCTGTAACCGCAGGCGTGCACCCAACTCGTCAAGGCCACGAACAAATCGCGCAGCGCAGGCTGGGGAAAATCCTCCGCCCTGAACCCCGCCTTCAACAACGCATCGAAATCGTCGAGTGCCCGCTCAGGATCACTCTTCAGGCTTTGCCAATAGCCCCACTCCTCCTGATCGGGCCGCAGCGGCTCAAGCCGACGGGCAATGAGCACGCGTAGACCCAACAGCAGCAACTCGCGCCCCATGACCGGCACCACGGGCCGACCGGCGTCCTGATCGTGCGCGCGCCACTTTTGCCGGGCGAGTCCCGGCGTGAGGAACTCTACTCCTAGCAACGGCAGTCCTTCGGTCAGGCACCGCTGCTTGAGCGCCTGGGCCTGTCCGCGGGTCGCCACGATCACATACGTCCGCTCCAACCTGCCCCGCCCCGCCTCCAGCCACGGACGCAGCACCGCGTGCCACGCCGTGAGGGCATGGCGCGCCAGCCACAGTTCGATGCGGGCGTCCGCGGGCTCCACGCCCCGACGTTTGAAGGCGCACGGAGAGGCACAACCCAAAACCCGCGCCGTCCCGCGGCGAACAGATGAAATGTGCCGATGCCAGGGAGATTGCGATTGTCGGTCCCGGTGAACGGTGCATGCTCTTCACCAGCCCCTTTACCCTATGAAAACCCCGGTTGGCATGCTGCTGAGCCGAAAGGGCTCGGTCGTCTACTCCGTGGCGCCGTCGGCCTCCGTGGCCGACGCCGTGCGCGTGATGAATCAACACAAAGTCGGCGCCTTGGTCGTTCTCGAAGGAGGGCGGGTCGTGGGCATGTTCACCGAACGCGATGTGCTCACCCGCATCGTGGCCGCCGGACGCAATCCCCAGGCAACGCGGGTCAGCGAGGTCATGACCGCGTCCGTCGTTACCATCGCGCCGACCACCACCGTGGAGCAAGTGATGGAGACGTTCACGAGCAAACGCTGCCGTCACCTGCCCGTGCTTGCCGATGGACACCTGCAAGGGCTGATCTCGATCGGCGACGTCTCGCGCTGGCTGGTCGATTCCCACCGCGCCGAGGCCGAGCAGCTTCGCCAGTACATCGCCGGCGGCCTCGCCGAGTCTTGAGTCCGCTCAGCCCGCCACGAGCCGCAGTCCCGCGGCCGTGGCGCGCAATCGCACCGGACTTTCGAACGCCTGTGAAAGGCGGCGCGAACTCAGGATCTCCTCGCGGGGTCCGGCCGCCACCACCCGGCCCCGGCCCAGGAGCAGCACGTGGGTGAATGCTGGTGTGATCTCCTCCACGTGATGGGTGACCAGCACCAACGCGGGTGCCTTCGGGCGGCGCGCCAGCGTTTCCAATTCGGTCAGGAAGCGCGCCCGTGCGACCGGATCGAGTCCCGCGCACGGTTCGTCGAGAATCAGCAGGCTGGGCTTGGCCATCCGCGCACGGGCAATCAGGACCCGCTGGCGTTCCCCTTGCGAAAGGTGCATCCATGACCTCGACCCGAGTCCACCCAGCCCCACCTCCGCCAGCGCCCGCAAGCCGTCACGCCGGTCGGCCGGTGCGACCGGCATCCAGAGGTCGAGCTGCGCGTAGCGTCCGCTGATCACGGTCTCCAGCGCGGGCTCGAGCACCGGGATCTGCATCTGCAAGGCGGACGTCACCAGACCCACCCGCAGCCGCAGCTCCCGCCAGTCATCTTCTCCGTAAACTTTGCCGAGGACGGCGATCTCACCGGAGGACGGCGTCAGGTAGCCGGTCAGGGTCTTGAGCAGCGAGGTCTTGCCGCAACCGTTTGGCCCGAGGATCACCCAATGCTGCCCCGGATCCACGCGCCAATGAATCCCGTCCAGCAGACTGGCGTCGCCCCGACGCACGGAGAGCGCGTTCACCTGCAGCAAAGGACGTCGACGGCCGGCAATCATGCGCCGACGCTTGCGTCCGCCGCAGCCGGGTCAACCGCGCACTAGACCGAATCCTTGCGCGGTTTCACTGGCGCGCCCACCGAAGCCCGTTACGTTCCGGCCATGATCGGTCTGCCGTTCCTCCGCCTCACCGCCCTCTTCCTCGCCGCCGGCACCGCGTTGCTCGCCCGGACTTTCACTGCCGTGGTCTACAACGTGGAGAACCTTTTCGACGTCGACGGCGTCGCCGTGTACGACGACTACCAGCCGGCCCGCTACACCCCTGCGCATCTCGCCACCAAGGTCGCTCACATCGCGGCGATACTGAAACGCTACGACGACGGCCGCGGTCCCGATCTCGTTCTGCTCAACGAGATCGAGATCGACCGCACGCCTGAGTCCGCGGTCGCCGACTACGCCGATTTCCTCACCCGGCACGAAGGGCGTACGGCCGCGGAATTGCTGCGTCAGCAACCCCTGCCGGCCGACCTCGCCGGCCTGCCGGCGGAGGCCTGGTTGCTCAAGGCCCTGCACGACGCCGGGCTCACCGGTTACACGCTCGTGTCCGGTGCCGACCCGGCCGAGACCCACGAGGATGGCAATCCACGCGCGATCAAGAATGTCATCCTGACCCGCCTGCCGGTGAAGGCCGTGCAGTCGCATCCGACGCTCAACGCGCGTCACGTGCTGGAGGTCGAGCTCGATGTCGACGGCCACCGGCTGCATGTCTTCAACAACCATTGGAAGTCGGGCGCGAGTGACCCGGCCACGGAACCGTTGCGCATCGCGAATGCCCGCACCTTGCGGGCACGGATCGACGACCTGCTCAAGGCCGATGCGCACGCCGACATCCTCATCGGCGGCGACCTGAATTCGCAGTACAACCAGAAGCTGCGGTACCGCGATATGAAGACGACCGCCATCAACGATGTGCTGCGCTCCCAGGGCAACGAACTCGCCCTGCGCGGCCCGCAGCGCGACCTCTACAACCTTTGGCACGAACTGCCCCGCGAGCAGCGTGGCAGCGACACGTGGCGCGGCGAATGGGGCACCCTGATGCACCTCATCGTCTCGCGCGGACTCTACGACCAACGCGGCGTGCAGTACGTCGACAATTCCTTCTCGGTCGGTCGCTTCCCCGACCTCAATACGGACGGGGCCGGGCTGCCGCGTCGTTGGAATGGGGATACACCGCAAGGCTCCGGTTTCTCCGACCATTTTCCGATCGCCGCGCGTTTCACCATCGCCGAGGCCGGCCGCACCGACCGGTGGATTGCCCTCGCCCGTCCCTCCGACCGCGACGAGACCGACGCGGAACCCGTGCGGGTGAGCTTTGCCGCCCTCGAGGTCGAACGCACCGCCCTTACCCCCGACACGCTGCCCGCGGGCGCCCGCCTGCGCGACGGTTCCTTTAATGGAAAGATCTTCCGCGTGGTCGGACCGGCCGAGGATGGACCGCTCCTGCGCGTCACCTTCGCCGGCGAATCCTACGAGGTCTATAGTCCCGACCCGGCCATTCGCGACCTGCTCGCCGCCCAGCGCAAGGAGACCCGTGGTTTCCGCTTCTACGGCGAACTCGGCACGTTCCGCGGCCGCTGGCAGTTCGTCGTCCGCGACGCCAGTTGGGTGAAATGACCGCCCCGTCCCCCGCCATGTCCGACCTCGTCGTCTACACCTACGCCTCGTGCGACACCTGCCGTCGCGCCGTGAAATGGTTGCGCGCCCAGAACGTCGCCTTTGAGGAGCGTCCCATCCGCGAAACGCCGCCGAGCCTTGCCGAACTGCGTCGGATGCTGACCTGCCAGCAGGGCGAACTGCGCCGCCTGTTCAACACGTCCGGGCGCGACTACCGGGAACAGAAGCTGGGCGAAAAACTCCCGTCGATGTCCGTCGACGACGCGCTGCACGCGCTCTCCGGCAATGGCAATCTGGTGAAACGGCCGTTCGCCCTTGGTTCCGGGGTGGGGCTGGTGGGTTTCGACGAGAAGGCCTGGAGCTCGGCCCTGCTCCGCTAGGGCGTGTTGACTCCCGACGGAGGCGTCCGTCAGCCTCCTCCCGTGTCCGCCACCGTCCTTACCACCTTGCCTGCGTTTCTCAGCTGGTTGTCCAGCGGGACCGGCTTTCCGCGTTTCCGTCTCCCCGCCGAGGCCGAGCGCATGCTGCTCGTCGCGGTCGCCGCGGCGGAAGACGAAGCGGGCGACGCGGCGCGCGAACGCTTTCTCGTGAAGACTCGTGACCCGGCGCGCGATTCCGCCCTCCGCGCCCACGCGCTCCGGCGCTCCCAGGTCCACTTCAAGTGCGACAACAGCGCCAAGGTCTGAGCCGGCGCACCGGGCTGTAACTTTTCCCGTTCGGTCGGGTTATGGGAGGACAACTCCCATGAAATCATCCTACCTCCTGATCGCTGCGGGCACCCTGCTCGCCTCCCTGCCGCTGACCGCGTTCGCGCGGATCGAGCGTACCGCCACCCAGATCTTTGCGGCCGAACCCGGCGGCAAGCTCACCGTCAGCACCGAGGGCGGCGACGTCCAGGTGCAACGCGGGTCCGACCACGAGGTGCGAGTCGAGGCACGGTTCGTGTTTCCCCACGCTCAGACCGAGGCTGACGCCGATGCCGTGATGAAAAATCTCGGCTTCTCCATCGCCAAGACCGGCAACGCCGTCACCGCCGTGGCGCGGGGCGAACGTAAACGCACCGTCCTGCCCTGGCAGGGCCGCCCGGTGACCGTGAGCTTCACCGTCTTCGTGCCCGCCCACTACCACGCGGAGCTCAAGACATCGGGCGGCGACGTCGATATCGTCGAACTTGGCGGCAATGTCGTGGCCCGCACCAGCGGCGGCGACATCCGACTCGGCCGCATCACCGGTCACATCGAGGCCGTCACCTCCGGGGGCGACATCACGGTCGAATCCGGCGGCGGCTCGGCCAAGCTCACCACGTCGGGCGGAGACATCGTGGTGCAACGCATCGCCGGCCTCGCGCGGTTGAACACCAGTGGCGGCGACATCGACATCGCCGATGCCCACGGTCCGGTGCAGGCCTCGACCTCGGGCGGCACGGTGCGCGCCCGGTTCGCCGGCCGCATGCCGGCCAGCTCGGTGCTGACCTCGTCAGGCGGTGACATCATCGCCCGCGTCGGTAACGATGCCGCCTTTCAGCTGGAGGCGAGTGCCGCCGGCGGGGGCGTCGAAGCGGACGGCCTGCCCATTCACCTCCAGTCCGGAGGACTCGGCAAGAGCCGGCTCAAAGGTGTCGTCAACCAGGGCGAGGCTCGGCTGACCTTGCGCACGAGCGGCGGCGACATCCGGATCGAGCGCTCTTGAATACCGGCGGGCCGCGGGCTTGCCCCGGACCCGCCGCTGCGGATGCTGCCGGCATGTCCGCCTACGCCACGCTCGTCGCCAAGCTCAAGCGCGCCCACACCCTCGGTACCGTCGCCGGCCTGCTCGGCTGGGACGAACAGGTCTATCTCCCGCCCGACAGCACGGATCAGCGCGCCGAGCAGCTGGCCGTGCTTGCCGAGTTGCACCACGCCGCCGCGACCGATCCGGCCATCGGCCGCGCCCTGGGCCAACTCGAAGCCGAACCGGGCCGGCTTACTCCAGACGAGGCCGTGGTCGTGCGCGAGGCACGCCGGGACTATGATCGCGCCACGCGACTGCCCGCCGATCTTGTCACCGAAAAGGCGCGCCATGGCAGCGCGGCCTACCACGCATGGACCGCAGCCCGCGCCCAGGCTGATTTCGGGGCCTTTGCTCCCTTTCTTGAGAAACACCTCGACCTTGCCCGGCGTGAAGCGGCCTGTCTCGGCTGGGGTGACCGGCCCTACGACTACGCGATCGACAAGCACGACCCGGGACTCGATGCAGCGACGATCACCCGCCTCTTCAATGAGCTGAAACGCGACCTCCTGCCGCTCGTCCGGGCGATCGCCGCTTCGCCGGTGAAAGCTGACCCGACGCTGTTCCGCGGCTTTCCCGTCGAACGCCAGCGCGCCTTCCTGCTCAAGGTAACCGAACGCCTCGGCTTCAACTACCGGCGGGGACGTTTTGATGTGTCGGTGCACCCGTTCTGCGAGGGCTCCGGTGCCGACATCCGGATGACGACGCGATTCGACGAGGACAATCCCCTCGATTCGCTCTTCAGTTCGATCCACGAAACCGGCCACGGGCTGTACGAACAAGGTCTGCCTCTGGCCGATCTCGGCACGCCGTTGGGGCAGAACGCCGGGATGGCGATGCATGAATCCCAAAGCCGCATGTGGGAGAACCAGGTCGCGCGCGGCCGGGCGTTCTGGCGTCACTTTGAACCCGAATGGCGCGCCGCGTTTCCCGCCCAGCTCGACGGCATCTCGTCCGATGCGCTGTACCTCGCCATCAATGCAGTGCAACCCACCCTGATCCGGGTCGATTCCGACGAGGTTCATTACAACCTGCACATTCTCCTCCGCTTCGACCTCGAACGCCGCCTGTTCTCAGGCGAGCTGGCGGTGAGGGACCTCCCGGCGGCGTGGAACGCCCTCGCGCAAGAGCTGCTCGGCCTCACGCCCGCCCACGACGGCGAGGGCGTCCTGCAGGACGTGCATTGGAGCGGCGGCGCCTTCGGTTACTTCCCCAGCTACTGCCTCGGCAACATGATCGCCGCCCAGAACTGGGCGGCGGTGCGCCGTGACCTGCCCGGGCTTGAGGACGATTTCGCCCGCGGCGAGTTCGGCCGCCTGCTCGGCTGGCTGCGCACCCACGTTCATGCGCAGGGCCGCCGCCTCCCCGCGCTCGACCTGGTGAAGCGTGTGACCGGCGAGGACCTCTCCCCCCGTCATCTGGTTTCGTATTTGAAAGAACGATACCTGCCGCTCTACGCCGCCACCTGATTTTGCCATGCTCTTGGTCGACTCCCACACTCACCTCGAAACCTTCGCCCGCCGCGGGGACCTCGACGCCGTGCTGGCGCGCAGCCGGACCGCGGGCGTCGGGCGGCTTATCACCGTCGGCACGTCGACCGACGACTGGGAACTCTACCGGGGGCTCGCCCGCGTCCATGCCGGAACGGTCAGCTACACCGCGGGGCTGCACCCTTGCAGCGTCACCGGGAGCTGGTCCGACGAACTCGCCCGCCTGCCGGCCTGCTGGGACGAGTCCGGGCCGAAGCCCGTTGCCTTGGGGGAAATTGGGCTCGACCGCTTTCACCTGCCCAAGGACGCCGCCGAGGCCGGGCGGATCTTCGGCTGGCAGCGCGACGCGTTCACCGAGGGACTGAAGCTCGCCCGCAGTCTCGGCTGTCCCGTCGTCATCCATTCGCGCGGAGCATTCCGCGACTGCGTGGAGGCCATCGACGCGAGCGGGGTGGACTGGCGCAAGGTGGTCTTCCACTGCTTCGTCGAAGGCCCGGCCGAGATGAGCGCGCTCGTCGAGCGCGGCGGCTTCGGCTCGTTCACCGGCATTCTCACCTACAAGAGCGCCGACGCCGTGCGCGAAGCGATGAAGGTCCAGGGCCTCGACCGTCTGATGTTGGAAACCGACGCACCCTACCTCACGCCCGTACCGCATCGCGGCAAACCCAACGAGCCCGCTTTCTTGCGGCACACGGCCGAGTTCGCTGCCGACGTGTTCGGTGTCAGCCTCGAATCGCTGGCAGAAAAAACCACGGCGACGGCCAAGGCGTTCTTCAATCTCTGAGGCCCACGGCCTCGCCGCCAACCTCAGGCCTCGTCGAATTTGCGGGCAAAGAGCTGCTCGAGCTCCGCCAGCATCGCCGCGGCGTCATCCCCGGTGGCGATGAACTTGACCTTCGAACCCTTCCCGGCGGCGAGCATCATCAGACCCATGATGCTCTTGCCGTTCACCTGTTCCTCGTCCTTTTCCACAAACACGTCCGCTTTGAACTTGTTGGTGATCCGAACGATCATCGCCGCAGGACGGGCGTGAATGCCCATCTTGTTCTGTACCACGAGCTCCTTGGAGAGCCCCTGGCCGGCGGCGGCGGTGTCGGTTTTGTCTGGCATGGGCAGGGAAACGTTCCGGCGGTGCGGGCGGCTTGCAACCCAAAAACCGGCCGTTCAGCCTGCCCCGCGCCATGGCCAAGACAGCAATCATCGTACCCTGCCGGCTGGAATCCACGCGTTTTCCCCGGAAGCTGCTGCATCCGATTCGCGGCAAACCGTTGCTGCTGTGGGTCGCGGAACGCATCCGCCAGGAGGCCCCGCAGTTTCCTCTCTTCTTCGCGGTCGACGACGAGCGGCTGGCCCGCCCCTTACGCGACGCCGGGTTCGAAGCCCTTCTGACCCGCGTCGATCACCAGAGCGGGACCGACCGCATTGCCGAAGCGAATCGCAGCGTGGGCGCCGACCGGGTGATCAACGTGCAGGCCGACGAGCCGCTGGTGTCTCGCAGCCAAGTGAATGCCCTCGCCGGGCTCATTGGCGGCGAAGCGCCCATGGCCACCCTCGCGACGCCGTTTGCCAACGCGGACGACTTCTACAATCCGAACCAGGTCAAGGTGGTGTTCGACCGGAACGGCCGCGCCCTGTACTTCTCACGTTCGCCCCTGCCCTACGCCCGCGACCTGAAGGGAGTCGTCGACGACACGTGGGTCCGGTCCCACCCCTGCCACCGCCACCTCGGCCTGTACGCCTACCACGCCAGCCTGCTGGAGGAGTTTGCTCGCCTGCCGCCGGGTCGGTTCGAGGCGATCGAACGGCTCGAACAACTGCGGGTGCTGGAGAACGGCTACGACATCGCGGTCGCGGTCACGGCCGATCCCACCATCGGCGTCGACACACCGGAAGACGCCGTGAAGTTCGAGCAGTGGCTCGGCTGAGCCGCCCCGCCGGTCAGATTTTGCCGGCCTTGCGCGCCTCGACCATGCGGTAGAAATCCTGGAAGAGCGGATCGGCGTCATTCGGACCCGGTGCGGCCTCGGGGTGATACTGCACCGAAAAGACCGGCAGACGCGTATGACGCAGCCCCTCGACCGTCTGGTCGTTAAGGTTGATCTCCGTCACCTTGGCGCCGCCTTTCTCAATGCTCTTCGGATCCGTGGCGAAGCCGTGATTCTGGGCGGTGATCGAAACCTTGCCGGTCTCGAGGTTCTTGACCGGCTGGTTGCCGCCGCGATGGCCAAACTTCAGCTTGAACGTCGTCCCCCCGACGGCGTGGGTGATCATCTGGTGTCCCAAGCAGATCCCGAAGGTGGGAAAGTCGGGCAAGAGGGCGGTCACGGTCTTGTGCACGTAAGCCAGCGCGGACGGGTCACCGGGACCGTTCGAAAGGAAAAGCGCGTCAGGCTTGTGCTCCCGCACCTGCTCGGCCGACGCCATGGCGGGAAACACCTGCACCTCGAAACCATGGTTCACCAGCTTGCGGTAAATGGAGTACTTCGCGCCGTAATCGAAGGCCGCCACGCGGAACTTCTTCGCCGGCACCTTCGGTGTGCCGAAGGTCGTGCCCACCGGAAGGTAGGGCGTGTTGTAGTTCGCCGCGTCGTCGGCCTTCCAGAGAAACGGCGCCTTGGTCGTGACGTCCTTGACGTAGTCGCTGCCGGCCATGTCCTGCCAGCCGCGCGCCCGCTTGATCGCCTCGTCGTCGCTCAAGGGCAGCGTGCTCAGGCAGCACTTCATCGCGCCGTCGACCCGCAGCTTCTTGGTCAGGGCCCGCGTATCCACTTCGCTGATGCCAGGAATGCCGTGCTTACGCAGGTAGTCGTGCAGGGAAAGCTGGGAGCGCCAGTTGCTGACGATCGGCGAGACCTCGCGCACCACAAAGCCGGTTGCCTTCGGCGCCGAGGCCTCGGCGTCCTCGGGATTGATCCCGTAGTTGCCGATTTGCACGGCCGTCATCGTCACAATCTGCCCGAAATACGAGGGATCGGTGAGGATCTCCTGATATCCGGTCATCGATGTGTTGAACACACATTCGCCGGCGACCGTGGCATCGGCGCCAAAAGCGCGGCCGCGAAACACGGAACCATCTTCGAGAGCGAGGACTGCGGGCTGGGACGTGGACATTAAAGCCAGACGAAAGAGCCTCGCCCGCAGCCTGCCAAGGGTTTTGTGGGTCCGAGCACGCCCTTCCCGGAGAAATCTTTGACCGCGCCCACGCAACGTTTGCGTAACGCCCCGGCCCAAAGCCAAGGCGCCGTTTGACATCAAGTGATTAGGTGCCTAATCATGCGATCAACGCCTATGGCTTACACCGACGATCGCGCGACTTGGTTCGAGGGACAGGGACTTTGGCAGCACGTACCTGCCGACCAATGGCAGGACTGGACCTGGCAGTTGAAGAACCGCATCACCACGCTGGATCAGCTGGAGAGTTACATGACGCTGACGCCCGAGGAACGCCGAGGCGTCGCCTTCGCCGGACACAAGCTCGCCCTCGCGATCACCCCCTATTTTTTCAACCTGATCGACCGTCAGGACCCGAATTGCCCGATTCGGAAGCAAATGATTCCCCGTGAGGGAGAAACCTTCATTTCCGAAGGCGAGCAGCTCGATTCCTTGGGCGAAGACGAGCATTCGCCGGTGCCGGGACTCGTTCACCGTTACCCGGACCGCGTGCTCTTTCTCGTGACGGACCGGTGTGCCGCCTACTGCCGCTACTGCACGCGCAGCCGGTTGGTTTCAAACGCCCAAGACTACAACTTCCACCCGGAGTACGAGCAGGGTTTGCGTTACATCGAGTCGCATCCCGAGATCCGCGACGTCCTGCTCTCCGGGGGCGACCCGCTCCTGTTGTCCGACAAGAAGTTGGAGCATTTGCTCAGCCGGTTGCGTGCGATCAAGCACGTCGAATTCATCCGCATTGGCTCCCGCATCCCGGTGTTCCTGCCCCAACGCATCACGCCGGCCCTGTGCGACCTGTTCAAGACGTACGGCCCCATCTGGATGAGCATCCACGTCAATCACCCGAAGGAGGCCACGGCCGAACTACGCGCCGCCTGCGAGCGCCTGAGTTTCGCCGGAGTGCCCCTGGGCAACCAGAGTGTGCTGCTGAAGGGCGTGAACGACGACGCCGACGTGATGAAGGCCCTGGTGCATCGCCTCCTGCGCATGCGCGTTCGGCCGTACTACCTCTACCAGATGGACCTGATCACGGGAGGCAGCCACTTCAAGGTGGATGTGCGTAAGGGCATCGAGATCATCCGCGCCCTCCGCGGCCACACCACCGGTTATGCCGTGCCCCAGTATGTCATCGACGCCCCCGGCGGCGGCGGCAAGGTGCCGATCAACCCGGACTACGTGGAGACCGTCAACGACGACGAGATCGTGTTCCGCAACTACGAGGGCAACGTCTACCGTTATCCATTGAAACACCGCCGCTTGGAGACGTCGACCCCGGCCGCACCGACTGGGCCCGCCGACGCCGGGACTACGGGCCTGCACGCTTGAGATTCCCGCGCGGCGCAGACCAAGAAATCGCGAAGATTTTTTTGAGCATTTCGCACCCGAGCCCGTCTATCTCCGCGTAGTCAGTATCGTTCGTTAGGGAACGATTCTTGTTTGTAGTTCTTACGGTTTGCTTGGTGTTAGGTCATAAAGGGCGTCCCGCAAGGGGCGCCTTTTATGTTTCCGGAAAGGACGAAGCCGCGCCCCGGAATCCCGCCCCCACCCCGCCACCGAACGCATGAAATTTCACCCGAAAAAAGATCGGGAATTTTTGAGCGTTTTGCGCCCGGGCCCGTCTATCTCCGCGTAGTCAGTATCGTTCGTTAGGGGACGGTGCTGGTTTGTAGTTCTTACGGTTTGCTTGGTGTTAGGTCATAAAAGGCGTCCCTCGCGGGGCGCCTTTTATGTTTACGCCTTGGCCGCATCCGGTGCGGTGAGTTGCTCTAGGGCGAGCAGGCGGCGCAGGGCATCCGCCCGGTCTTCCCCGCACATGTCCGCGGACGGATTCAGGCCTGAGCAAAACGCCGGCCGTTCCGGTTTCCCAAACAGACGGCACCGAAAATCATCGGTCAACTGCACGCACGGCACGCCGGCCGGTTTGCCCCACGGCATGCCCGGCAGCGGCGAGGTGATGGAGGGGGCGATGCAACACGCGCCGCACCCCGCCCGGCAGCCGAGACTCATTGCAAGGAAAGCAGGACCTTTGCGCCCTGACTCTGCTGCGCCGCCTGACCTGCATTCGCGAGAAACAGACGGTCGGGCTCGATCTGGGCAGTCGTGATGAAATGCTGCCGGACGGTCGCCGCGCGGGCCGCCGCCAATTCGCGCAGGTCCTCGGGCGTCACGTCGACGCGGGAACGCAACCGTTCGATCATCACGGCCAGCGGTGTGCCCTGAACGCTCAGCAACTGGATCGCAGCCGCGTGTGCGGCCTGCCGGCGGGCATTCTCCTCCTCAGCCGCACGTTGCTCACGCCGGGTCTTGAGCGTGAGTGTGTCAACGAGGCGGCGCAGCGCGTTCTCCGAGGGAGGCGGCGGTGTCACCAACGGTGGCGGCGGCGGCAGCGGCGTACCCAGCTCCGTGCCGGGCGGGAATGCCGCGTCGAACATCGCCTTGATCACCGCCTCGTGCTCCTCCGGATCGATAGGCTCGTCGGCTGGCCAGGAAATCCCTTCCGTCACAAAGCGGTCACGGATCTGCCGCTCGAAACGGAGTTGTCGCAAGGTCTCCGCGTCGCGCACCGGATCAATCGAGCCTTCGATCATGAGATTCAGGCCCGGCCGTTCCTTCAGGGCCTTTTCGAGGGTGGCGAGCTTGGCCTTCTCCGACTCGAGCAACTGCACTGTACCGGGCGCAAACTCCTGAAACGCGAGTTCCTCTCCACCGCCGCCGAACATCGAGCCTAGGAGCGCGAAGGGCGAAACCGCCGCCTTGGTGAGCAGATTCACGATCACCCGGAGGACCACTCGGCCCACCTTGAATTCCGGATCGTCCGTCCGGCCCTTCACCGGCACATCGATCACGATCTTGCCTTCGGTGTCCTTCAGCAGGGCCACCGCCAGGCGCACCGGCAGCTTGGTCGCTTCGGGACTGTTCGACGGAGCCCCAAAATTAAACTGATCCAGCGTGATCACATTGCCGGCGTCGAGTTGTGTTCCGTCGAGGGCGAAATCGACATCAACGCGCAGTTTGCCCCGCGCCACAGCGAAGCCCGCATACTTCGCGCTGTACGGACTGAAGCTGACCAGATCGATGTTCTGAAAATCCACCTCGAGGTCGACGAAGGGCTTGGGCCCGAGGGGATCGAGCCGCCCCGCCACCGAGACGGGCCCCACCCCGTCGACCGAACCTTTCAACGCCACCTGGGCCCGGGCAAAGTTCTCGGACGAGAGTCCGATCACGGTGCCGCCGAAGTCCTGCAGGGCCAGCCGCACTTCCGGCTGCACCGACCGGTCGGTCAGGCTGAACTCGCCACCGTTCACCGCCACGCGATGCACCGTGAGGGCAGGCGCCTCGCCGGCGGAGGGCGGCGCTGGGGCCGGATCGGCAGGTCCCGCGGGCGCAGATGCCGCGGCGTCATCCGCCTTGCGCAGCGCCGCGAGGTTCAAGGCGCCGTCGGCCGCCAGCACTGCACGCACCTTCGGCCCGGAAAGAGAAACCTGCTCCACAAAAACGGACGTAGGGTTGGCTTGGATACCGCTGATCTCGAGCCGGGTAAGGGCGGCCACTTCGTCGCCCTGCCCCGTGTCCTCGATCGCGAGGTCGTCCAACGTCACCCCGCCGGCAAGGCTCCAGTCCACGGCGCCATCCTTCATGGCCGCACGCAGGACATGCTCGGTGGCAAACATACCCCGGGCGATCCGCGCCCGGGCCACGCCCTCCATGTAGGGTCCCAGCGGCACGAGACTGAGCCCGGTCACCCGCGTGGTGAGCGCAGCACGAAGGGAGGGCAGAATCGTCACTTCGCCGTCCACGGTGACGGTGCCTTCCGGCAGCCAGCGCAAGGAGACCGAGACCGGCATGGTTGCGTCCGGGGCGTTGGACAGGTTGCGCACCGTCACCCCGAGGTCGGCGATGCCGAGTTGCGCCGGCCACGGCGCGGCCAAGTCGGTCCAGTCCGCCGCAAATCCCGTCACCGCCACCTCGGCAACCTCCACGGAGAACGCCGGGGTATCGCCGCCACCGGCAGGCACTCCCGCCGAGGACGGACGGTCAGTCGCCGGGGGACTGAGCAGTCGTTGCAGATTGAGCGATCCGTCGACGTCCCGGCGGACCGAGGCCTTGCCGCCTGCGACTTTGACCTGAGCCACCCGAGCCACCCTGGTCATGGCATCGACGTTGATCCCGGTGACGTCCACCGCGGGCAGAGCCACGACCGGTCGTCCGCTCGCCCGCTCCACCACGTCGACCTGGCGCACGCTGACACTGCCGTCGGCCAACCGCAGCACCCGGGCTCCCTCGGTCAAATCGATCTCATAGCGGCCCCCCACACTGAGTGTGCCGCTGCGCACGTCTGCCTGGGTCCACGGCGCCGAGTAAGGCGCGTACTTGCCCAGCACAATCGAGCCTACCTCCAGGGTTCCGGCCGAGCGGAAGGGCTTGGCGTGCAAGGTACCCTCCCAGGCGACGCGTTCGCCGGACTCGGTGACCGCGGCAAAGCGATACGGCGCGTCGACGCCACCGCCCGTGTGGAGGTCGGTCAAAACGAAATCCATCGGTCCGACCACGCTGCGGAACGGCTCGGCCGTCGAAAGATCCTCGATCGAAAGCTGCGCCCGCGTGATCGTCACCACGCCCACATGCAGCGGTCGGGCCGGAGCAGGCTCCGCCGCCGGGCCATCGCCCGCCCCCCCGGTGAACCGCTCGAGCAGGTCCGACACGTTGAGCGAACCGTCCGCCCGCACGCTCGCCGCCGCCCGGAAGCCTTCGAGGGTGATCTCCTGCACGCGCCAGTGCCGGAGGAACGAACCCCAAAGGCCGGCATTGACGTACAGGCGGTCCCAGCCGGCAAACTCCGCCGTTCCGTCAGGTTCCTTGATGCTGAAACCCGAGAGAGTAACCGACAGCGTGAGCGGATTCGTGCGCACCCGCTCCACGGTCGTGGCACGGCCCAGCAAGGCCGTCAGGCGGGACTCCACCTGCGCCTTGAGTACGCGCGGTGCGACCAAAAATCCCGCCAGGAGATAAAGCCCGACCAGACCTACGACGACACGGATTGCGATCCGCCGGTTGCGACGCCTTCTCCGAATGCGACTCATGGCGCGAGTGTGGGCGCCCGGGCCCACACCGCAAATCCGGACTTGGGCGCTCCGACTCGTCAGCGCAGGCCGGCCAGCACGGACTTCAGCTGGGCCGCGTGGTCGGCGGTGTCGACCTTCGGTACGACTGCGAGGACCGTGCCATCGCGATCGAGCACGAAGGCGGCCCGCGCCGGACCGGTGAAGGTCTTGCCGTACATCGATTTCTCCACCAACGCATCCGCCGCCCGGGCGAACGTGTCCTCGGGGTCGCTGACCAACGTCTGTTTCAGCGCCTTCTTTTTCGCGTAGTTGCGATGGGAAGTGCACCCGTCACGACTCAGGGCCACGACGTTGTAGCCCAGCTTGTCGAAGGCCGCATACGCCGCGGACAGGCTCTCGTTCTGCCGGTCGCAGGAACCGGTGTTGTTCTTCATGTAAACCGACACAATCGTTCGCCGGGTGAGCAGGTCGCCGAGGGCAACCTCCTTTTCGCCATCGGATTGCGCGATTTTAAGCTTAAGGGTGAGTGGAAGCTTCTTGCCGGTGGAGATCATCGCCCACACGGGATGGACGTTCACTCTTTCGTCAAACTTCCCGGCCGGCCCGTGTTCGACGCGGACTCCTTTGACGGCGGCACGAAAATCCTCCAAGCTCCGCCCGAATGAAGTCTGTCAAGGTTCCCGCGCTGGAGATGTTCATGCACGAGGCGATCCCGCTCGCCAAGGCCATGGGTGTCGGCGTCGAGGTCAGCGACGAGCAGGCGCTCGTCCTCACCGCCCCGAAGGAGCAGAACCGGAATTCGCTCAACACGGCCTTCGGCGGCAGCCTCGTCTCGCTCGCCACGCTCGCGGGTTATGGCGTCGTCTGGGAGTTGATGCGCAACGAGACCGAACGGGAAAAAGTCGAGTGGCGCATCGTGATCAAGGAGAGCCGTGCGGCCTACCGGCGCCCGGTGATCGGCGATCTGCGCGCGATCTGTGAACGTCCCGCCAAGGCGGCGATCGAAGAATTCAAGGCCTCGCTGGCCCGCTACGGCAAGGCGAAGCTGAAACTCAAGGCCCGCGTCATCGAGGGTGGCGAGACCGCCGTCGAAGTGAACGCGGCCTACGTCGTTTCCCGCTGACGGAACCGGCCTGCCGCCGGGCCAGCTTGGCGACACGTCGCCTCGCCGCCGACGGTTCAGATGTGCTTCGAATCGGCTTCGTCCTTCTTGGCGTAGCCGGAGTCCTGACGCTGGTGGTTCACCGCGTTCTTCTTCAGATACGCCTGGTAGACGTCGTCCGCTGTCATCCCGAGCGTCTGGGCGAGCGAGACCAGAAAATGGAAGAGGTCGACGACTTCGACCTTGGCGTTCTGCTCGTCGAACTTCTGGTACTTGGCCCACCATTTCCACGGCACGGAATCGATCAGTTCGGCCGTCTCCTGCTGCATCGCCCGTGTGTAGTTGAGAATCCACTTCGCCTTTTCCTCGTCGGTCGGCGGCGGGAGATTGACTCCGATGCGCTGGTTGAGCGCGTCCTGCATGCGGAAAATTTCCTCGAGCTTGTCCATGGGCCGCACGGTGCCGCGCGTCGTTCCGCGGGGCAAGTGGCAAGTCGGCGGCCGTCCGCGCCTCGTCCGGGCCAGGCGGGCGACGTCCACCAATGCAAGTCAACCACCGGAATATAGGGTTGCCGACGGGGCCGAATCCCGCGAGGGGTTGGGTTTGCTGCCCGCGTCGAGCGCTCCCTGCGTTCCGCCGATGGCCGCATTGCGCGGCTCCCCCGAGTTGGGGTGAGCGCGTTTCAACCCAAACATAACACACGTCATGTCAGATAACACCACGTCCGGCGACACGCCCGCGGCTCCCGCCGCGTCTGCCGCCGAGACTCCCAGCGCGCCGCCTGCCTCGTTTGGCACCGGCCGGGGCTCCGGCCTCGCCCGCGGCAAGCGCCCGAGCCCGCCGTCCGCCGCCCCCGCCAGCAGCGCCCCCGCCGGTACCTACAAACCCTCCGCCGTCCAATTGATCACGGCGGAAACGGAGTACACCAACCCGTTCGCCCCCGCCGAGCCCGCCCCCGCGGCTCCGGCAGCCGAGACGGTTCCTGCCAGCATTCCCGTTCCTCCTCCCGCTCCGGCGCCGGCACCCGTGGCCGTCGCCCCGGTTGTGCCGGAAGCCGTCGCCCGTCCGTCGGCCCCGGTCGAACCGGTTGCCCCGCCGACGCCTCCCGCTCCGGCAGCTCCGGTCGAAAAGGCCGAGCTGAAGATCCTCCCGCCGGCGCAGGTCCGGCGTCCGGCGCAGAGTTGGGAATCCGAATCGTTCAAGCCGGGTGAAGAGCGGACCGAGCCCCGGCGCGAACGCCGCGAGGACCGGCCGGTCTTCAAGCCCGAGCGGCGCGGCGAATTTCGCGCCAGCCCCGGCGCAGAGGCCGCACCGCGGCCCCCGCGCTCGCCTGCACCGCCCGCCCCCGCTCCGGTCCGCGACGAGGCTCCCGCCAAAAAATCCGGCGGTTTCCTCGGCTGGCTCAAGGGACTCTTCGGCGGCTCTGCCGAACCCACGTCTGAGACCCCCGCGTCCGGCACCCGTCCGGAACGCGAAAGCGGATCCAGCGGCCGCGACGGCGATCGTCGCCGGCATCGTGGCGGACGTGGCCGCCAGGGCGGGCCCGGTTTCGAGGGCGGTCCGGGCGGACGTCCGGAAGGCGCGACCGACGGTCGCGGCGGCGGACGTCGCCGGCGGCGTGGCGGACGCGGTCGCCGCGGTGGCGGTCCCCGCCCCGAGGGCGGCCCCGGTCCCGCATCGAGTTAAACCTTGCCAAGGCCTCGCGGCCTGAACGCAGTTCAAGGCGTCCGTCTCACCGGACGCCTTTTTTTGCGCCCACCTGCGTCGTACCACGTCTTTCCCGGCCCCCTTTCGCTCCATGGCTGATCTCATCGTCAACGGCGGCAAGCCACTCGCCGGCTCCGTCACGCCCTCCGGCAACAAGAACTCCGTGCTCCCGATCTTTTGCGCGACGCTGCTGACCGACGAGCCGGTCACGCTGCGCAACGTACCCGACATCACGGATCTGGAGAAGCTGGTCACGTTCTTCCGCTCCCAGGGGTCTCGGATCGACTGGAACCGCGAGAAGGGGGTGATGAAGGTCGACCACTCGACGTTCAAAAGCACGCTCACCAACGACGAGCTTCCGCAGGACATGCGGTCGACCGTGCTGCTCTACCCGGCCCTGCTCCATCGCCTGCGCAAGATCACGGTGCACGCCAATGCCAAGGGCTGCTCGCTCGGCGTGCGCGAAATCGATCCCCACCTGGAGATTCTCCGCGCTCTCGGCGCCGTGATCAACGAGGGTGATCCGCTCGTCATCGCCTTGCCGGACGGCTTCGCCGGGGCGCGCCACTGGCTGGACTACATGTCGGTCACGGTCACGGAAAACTTCGCCATGGCCGCCGCGCTCGCCCGCGGCAATTCCACCCTGATCAACGCCGCGAGCGAACCGCACGTGCAGGACCTCTGCGCCGCGCTGGTCGCCATGGGTGCGAAGATCAAGGGGATCGGCACGTCGATGCTCACCATCACGGGCGTGAAAAAGCTGCACGGCGCCACCATCGACATCAGCTCGGACTATCACGAGATCGTCACCTTCCTCGCCTTGGGAGCCATCACCGGCGGTGAAGTGCGGGTCAACCGGTCCCTGCCGCAGCACTTCGACCTAATCGCCCGCGCCTTCAAGAAGCTCGGCGTGATCGTCGAGCACGAGGGCGACACCGCCATCGTACGCCGCAATCAGTCGCTGCGCATCGAAGCGCCCTTCACCAGCAATCTTCTGCCCAAGATCGAGGCTGCACCGTGGCCTTACTTCTCGGTCGACCTGCTGCCGCTGCTCATTGCCCTGAGCACGCGCGCCGAGGGCACGATCCATTTTTGGAACAAGGTGTATGAGAATGGGTTTTCCTGGATCCCCGAACTCGCCAAGTTCGGCGCCCATGCGGTCGTGAGCGATCCGCACCGGATCATCGTCTTCGGCAACCGGCCGCTCCGCCCGGCCACGGTCGATTCGCCGTACGTGATCCGCGCCGCCGTTGCCCTGACCATGGTCGCGGCCGCCATCCCGGGTCGCAGCGTCGTCCGCCACGCCGAGATCATCAAGCGCGCCCACCCGCACTTCGTCGAGAACCTGCGCAGCCTCGGCGCCGAGTTGGAATGGAAGTAACGTCCTCGTCTCCGTCGCCCCGCATGCCCGCTCCTGAATCGTCGAAAAAAGGCCTCGGCTTCCTTACCCAAACGCTCGCCGCGCCCGCCTCCCCCGCAGAGGTGGCGTTGCGTCCGCTCTCGTTTTCCGACTTCACCGGACAACCCAAGACGGTCGAGCGGCTGCAGGTGATGGTCGGCGCAGCCCGGAGGCGCGGCGAGGCGCTCAATCACATCCTGCTCAGCGGCCCTCCGGGGCTGGGCAAGACCACACTGGCCTTCATCCTCGGTCAGGAGCTCGGCCGCAACGTCCGGGTCACGTCCGGTCCGGTGGTGGAGAAAGCCGGCGACCTCGCCGGGCTGCTCACCAGCCTCGAAGAGGGCGATCTGCTCTTCATCGACGAAATCCACCGCATTCCGAAGACAGTCGAAGAGTACCTCTACTCAGCCATGGAGGACTTCTGCCTCGACATCATGATCGACCAGGGGCCCAACGCCCGGAGCATTCGCCTGCCGGTGAAGCGCTTCACGCTCGTTGGCGCAACCACGCGTGCCGGCCTGCTCACCGCGCCGCTACGGTCGCGGTTCACCCTGCAGACGCGCCTCGACTACTATGACAAGGCCACGCTCATGGGCATCGTGAAGCGATCCTGCGCCCTCCTGCAGGTGAAGGTCGACGACGGCGGGGCCGAGGAAATTGCCAGCCGCTCGCGCGGTACGCCGCGCATCGCGAACAATCTGATCAACTTCTGCCGGGACTACGCGCAGGAACGCGCCACCGGCGTCATCACGCGCCAGACCGCCGCCGCCGCGCTCGAACTGCTGGAGATCGACGTGCGCGGCCTCGACGAAATGGACAAACGCGTCCTGCGCTGCATGGCCGAAAACTATGGCGGCGGGCCGGTCGGCCTCGGCACCATCGCCGTCGCCGTCGGCGAGGAAGCTGAGACGCTGGAGGAAGTGCACGAGCCGTTCCTCATCCAGGAAGGCTACCTGCAGCGCACTCCGCAGGGCCGCGTGCTCACCGCCAAGGGCTACGGAGCCATCGGACTCAAGGCGGCGACAGGCGACCAGCGTCCCCTCCTGTAGGCGTCATTCTCGGGGATATTTCAGTTTCTCCGACTGATCGGACCGATCCGGCGGATTTGTCGGAACAGCCACTCGGAATCGCCCGCAGTGTATCCTATTTTTAGATACAACGCTGATGACGACTGTGACAAATTTTCCCGGCCGGAATTCTTGTTCCCTCGCCGCACGGCGCCCAAACTGGGCACATGTCCGCCCTGCATCCCGACCGCAAACGACCACGCCTCGCGATGGTCTCGACCCATGGTTATGTCGCAGCCCAGCCGCCGTTGGGCGCCGCCGACACCGGCGGCCAGGTGGTGTACGTGCTCGAACTGGCCAAAAAGCTGGCGCAGCTCGGCTTCGACGTCGACATTTGGACCCGCCGCTTCGAACGCCAGCCTGAGATCGACATCGTCAACGCCCGGGTCCGCGTCGTGCGCGTCCCCTGCGGCGGCCCTGCCTTCATCGGCAAGGAGTACCTGCACCGCGAACTCATGGAGTGGTGCGAGCACGCGCTGCGCCTGATCCGACGCCAGAAACTCACGTATCAGTTCATCAATAGCCACTATTGGGACGCCGGCGTCGCCGGCCAGCGTCTGGCCGAGGCGCTGTCCATTCCACACGTGCACACGCCCCATTCGCTCGGGCTCTGGAAAAAAGTGCAGATGGAGAAGGATTACCCGGAGCGGGCCGAGTCCTTCGAGAAGGAGTTCAACTTCACTGAACGCATCCAACACGAGACGATCCTTTACCGAACCTGCGATCTCGTCGTCGCGACCACTCCGCCGCAGCTGGACATGATCATCGGCGACTACAACACCCCGCCGGATCGCGTTCACATGATCCCGCCGGGCTATGACGACAATCGCTTCTACCCGGTGAGCGACGCGTCGCGGCAGATGATCCGGCAGCGTCTCGGCTACACCCGGCCGACCATTCTCGCCCTGGGGCGGCTCGCGACCAACAAGGGTTACGACCTGCTGATCGATGCGTTCGCCGTTGCCGCCAAACGGCTGCCTGACGTCGTGCTCCACCTCGCCGTGGGGGGCGAGAGCCAAGATCGTCAGGAAAAGCGGATTCTGGCCGACTTGAAGCGCCGGGTGCGAAGCCACGGACTGGGCCGGCGAGTGACGTTTGGCAGTTTCATCGCGGACGAGGACCTTGCCGACCACTATCGCGCCGCCGATCTCTTCGTTTTGAGCAGCCGGTACGAGCCCTTCGGCATGACGGCAATCGAGGCCATGGCCTGCGGTACACCCACGGTGGTCACCATCCACGGCGGCCTATTCCGCGCCCTGTCCTTCGGCCGGCATGCCCTCTACGGCGATCCTTTTGATCCCGAGGACCTCGGCATCATGATGGTAAAGCCGTTCCGCCACCCCAAACTCTGGTCGCGGCTTTCCCGGATGGGCGCGCACAAGGCCCGGAGTCTCTTCACGTGGACGGGCATCGCCCAGCAGCTGATCAGCCTGGTGGAAGGCCGTCCCACCCTGAAGGCGCTCGACGATACGGAGTGGGAGGAACCGTGGAACGACGGCGATTGAACAACCCGAGCGCCGGCGGCGCTCAGGCGCGGGCCATCAGCTTGTAGTTCACTGCGTCCGTCAACGCCTCCCACGAGGCGTCGATGATGTTGTCGCTTACGCCGACCGTGCCCCAGATGACCTTGCCGTGGCCGGACTCGATGAAAACCCGCGTGCGGCTGTTGGCACCCTGCCGGCTTTCGAGGATGCGCACCTTGTAGTCCCGCAGCTCGACGTCCTTGAGTTGCGGATACGCCGCCTCCAGCGCGAGTCGCAGGGCCTTGTCGAGGGCGCCGACCGGTCCGGTGCATTCTGCCACCGTGTGCAACGCGGCGCCGTTGACCTTGAGTTTCACCGTCGCCTCGGCGACGAGTTCGGTGCCTCGGCGCTCGACGATCACGCGGTAGCTCTCGACCTCGAAGAACGTGGGCCGCCGGCCGAGGGCCTTGGCGATGAGTAGCTTGAGGGAGGCATCCGCCGCCTCGAACTCATAGCCGCGGAACTCGAGCTCCTTCAGCTCGTCGATGAGCGCCTTCATCTCGGGCGCCTTTTCGTCCAGGTCGAACCCGAGCTCGCGGGCCTTCATCGCAATGCTGCTCCGGCCGGCCATGTCCGAAACCAACACCCGCGTCCGGTTGCCGACCAGCGCGGGATCGATGTGCTCGTAGCTGCTCTTCACCTTCTGCGCGGCATTGGCGTGAAGCCCGCCCTTGTGCGCGAACGCAGACGCACCGATGAAGGGCGCTTTCGGGTCGGGACGGAGATTGGCCAGTTCGTCGAAGAAAAGCGAAAGGTCGCGCAGCTGGTTCAGGTTGGCCGCGCAGGACGCCGTGCGGCCCATCTTGAGGAAGAGATTGGGGAGAATCGTGGTGAGGTTGGCGTTGCCCACCCGTTCGCCGTACCCGTTTGCCGTGCCCTGCACGAGGGTGGCCCCAGCCGCGATGCCGGCGAGCGAAAGCGCCACACCCAGCCCACTGTCGTTATGGCAGTGCACACCGACCTTGTCGCCGCCGAATTCGCGCACCACGCGACCGACGATGTCCTTGAACTCGTCCACGAGCGTGCCGCCGTTGGTGTCACACAGGGTCAGGTTCGACACGCCGCCGCGCAGGGCCGCGGCGAGGCTCTGCAGCGCGTAGTCCGGGTCAGCCTTGTACCCGTCGAAGAAATGCTCGGCGTCATAGACCACCTCGCGTCCCTGGGAAACCAGGTAACGAGCGGAGTCCTCGATCATCGCAAGATTCTCCTCCAGCGTGGTGCGCAGGATCTCCGTGACATGGAGAGTCCAGGTTTTCCCCACGATCGTCATCACGGGCATGCCGCTGTCGAGCAGGGTCTTGAGCTGCAGATCCTCCGAGGCCTTTACCCCGGCGCGGCGGGTGGAGCCAAAGGCCGCGAGACGGGCATGCCTGAGCTTCAAGGACTTCGCTTCGTGGAAGAACGTGATGTCGCGGGGATTGGACCCCGGAAAGCCCCCCTCGATGTAGTCGACGCCAAACTGGTCGAGCCGCTCGGCGATCATCAGCTTGTCGGCTACGGAAAAATTGATGCCTTCGCCCTGCGTGCCATCACGCAGGGTGGTGTCGTAGATCTTGACGACGTTGCTCATGGGAAGGGTGAGGTTTGTGCATCCCTCCGGCACTGGCAAGCGGTGGTTTTGGGGCCGACGCCGTAGAGGCAAGTCGTTCTCGGCGCTTGGAGATGCGGCGCGCCAGGCCGATCCGGACGGGATGGTCCGGATTGTCCGCCGCCACCCTCCTGCCGGTCATTCCGCCGGATAAAGGTTTCCGGTCACCGACTCGCACAGTCCGACGAAGGTCTCCTCCGCCAGCGGCAGTTTGCGACCGCGCAGGTAACCGACGCCCCAAGCGCGGCGGAGTTTGCGCGGGCCCGCGGGAAAGGAAACGAGGGAGTTCTCAGCGATCTCCTTGCGCACCAGCCAGTCGGCCAGCACGCCGACACCGAGTCCGATCTTCACCAGTTCCTTGATCGCCTCCATGCTGCCGAGTTCGATGAAGTTGGTCAGCGTCACGTCTTCGCCGGCAAAGTAGTCCTCCACCAGCCGAAACGTGTAACTACCTTTGTGATACAGGATGAAGGTCTCGTCGGCCAGGCTGGCGCGGGCAACCTTGCCGCGCTGCGCCCATGGGTGCATCGGCGGCACGACCAAGCGCAGCTCGTCCTCGAAGAGGGGCCGGAAAGCGAGTTCTTCCCGTGGTTCGGGCTGCAGCATCAGGGCGAGGTCGATCTGGTTGCTGCGCAACAGCTCCACCATGCGTGGCCCATCGCCGGCCTCGATCCGGATCACACACTGGGGGAAGCTTTGTTTGAACTCCCGCAGCACCGTCGGCAGAAGATACTGGCAGGCCGCCGGACTCGCACCGAGCCGCAGACGGCTGTGGCCCCAGTTCTGGATCTCCTCGAGGCCGCTGCGGGCATCCTGCATTTCACGCAGGATCCGCTCCGCATGCTTCAGCAGGTGCTCCCCGGCCTGCGTGAGGTGCACTTTTTTGCCCACGCGGTCAAAAACGCGCACCCCCACCTCCTGTTCGAGGCTCTTGATGGTGTGGCTCACCGCGGACTGGGTGAGGAACAGTTCGCGCGCGGTCGCCGTAAAGCTCCCCTGACGCGCCAGCGTGGCAAAGGCCAGCAACTGGCGGCTGTCAATAATGGCCTTCATGAATGAGCCTCCTTCATCATTATCATGCATTGTTTGAACAGCATTTCTTGAGCCACGCCATCGACATGGCATTGCAACGGCTAAAAGGGAGGCACGCTTATGACGCACGCCGCTGCCCTTTCTCGATCGAGCCGCCGGGATCTCCGGATCGGCTTCATCCCCCTGAATGATGCGGCTCCGATCATCGTCGCCCACGAACACGGGCTGTTTCACCGACACGGCCTGAACGTCACGCTCTGCCGCGAAGTCGGCTGGGCAACGATCCGGGACAAGATCATCTACCGCGAGCTTGATGCGGCGCACGCGCTGGGCGCGATGGTCCTGAGCACGACCTTGGGCCTGAACTGCCTGCCCTGCCCCTCCCTCACCGCCTTCGTGCTCAATACCCACGGCAACTGCATCACGTTGTCCGAGGAACTGTGGCAGCGCGGCGTGCGCGACGCAGCCACCATGCGCGACGAGATCATCCGGTCGCGCCATGAACGCACCTACGTCTTTGGGGTCGTATTCGCGCACTCCTCCCACCGTATTCACCTCTGCGACTGGCTGCGCAGCGCCGGAGTCCATCCGGAAAAGGATGTGCGCATCGTCGTCGTGCCGCCGCCCCAGCTCTTCCGCAATCTCGTCGCCGGCACGATCGACGGCTACTGCGTTGGCGATCCGTGGAACTCCCTTGCCGTGCGCGAGAAGACCGGCTGGTGCGTGGCCACCAGCTCTGAGCTCGCGCCGGGACACCCCGAGAAGGTGCTGATGGTTCGCCAGGATTTCGCCGCCAACGAGGGCGAACGGCACCTCGCCCTCGTCTCCGCCCTCGCCGAGGCGGCCACCCTCTGCGACGATCCTTCGTTCCGTCCGGAACTGGCCCGCCTGCTCGCCCGGCGTGAATACCTCAACCTCCCGGAACGCGTGGTCGCCGCCAGCCTGCTCGGTCCGCTGGAACTGGGCCACGACCGGCGCACCGACGCCGCGTCGTTCATCCACTTCCATCGCGACGGCGCCAACGACCCGTCAGCCGCAAAGGCCGCCTGGCTGATCGACGGTTTCACCCGCCACCGCCTCTTTCCGCCCGGGCACGACCTCCCGCGCGACCTCGGCCGGCGCACGTTCCGCTCCGACCTTTATCACCAAGCCGTGCGCAAGCACACCGTCCCAAGTCATGAAGCCATCCCCGTCTCCGTCTGACCGCACGCCTGCCTCGCCCGGCCGGCGCGCGTTTCTCGCCACCTCCGCTCGCGGCCTCGGCGCCGCGGCGCTCCTCGCCCACCTGCCGCGCGGCTGGGCCGCGCCAGCCCTGGCGTCGGACGCCCCAGAAACGCCCAACCTCAACTTCGGCATCATCGCCCTGACCGACTGCTCGCCGATCGTCATCGCGCACGAGAAGGGCCTATTCAAGAAGTACGGTATCCAGTCCACGGTGACGAAAGGTGCAAACTGGGCCGCGATCCGCGACAGCCTCAGCACCGGTTCAATCCAGGCGACCCACATGCTCATCGGCATGCCGTTCGCCTCCACCATGGGACTGCAGGGTTCGCCGCAGAAACCCATGGTCATCCCCTGGCTGCTCAATCGCAACGGCCAGGCGATCACCCTGTCCAACGACTTCAAGGGTAAGGTCAGCGCCGACCCCAAGGCCCTCAAGCCCTTCGTCGATGCTGCGAAGGCCAAGGGCCAGCCGCTCACCTTTGCCATGACCTTCCCGCCCGGCACCCACGCGATGTGGATGCGTTACTACCTGGCGGCGGGCGGCATCGATCCGGACAAGGACATCTCGCTCATCACCATTCCGCCGCCGCAGATGGTGGCCAACATGCGCATCGGCAAGATGGACGGCTTCTGCGTGGGCGAGCCTTGGAACGCCCGCGCCATTGCGGACAAGATCGGATTCACCTCGGTCACCACCCAGGACATGTGGAAGGACCACCCCGAAAAGGTCTGCGCCTTTACCGAGGAGTTCGCGGCTCAGAATCCACGCACCGTCAAGGCCGTCCTGAAGGCCCTGCATGAGGCCAGCATCTGGCTCGACGACTTCGGCAATCGCCGGGAGCAGTGCGAAATCGTGTCCAAGCCCACCTACATCAACTGCCCGCCCGAGATCATCCAGGGCCGCCTGCTGGGCGAGCTGGACTATGGCGATGGGCGCGTCGTCACCGACAGCCACCCGATGCACTTCAGCCGGCGCAATTGCAACTACCCGCAACCGAAGTACGGCAAATGGTGGCTCTCGCAGTTCCGTCGCTGGGGCATGGTCGCCGGCGCTCCCGACTACGACGGCATCGTGAAGCGCGTCATGCGCACCGATCTCTATGAGGAGGCCATGAAAGAAATCGGCTACACTCACGGTGGCCGCGATGACTCGGCCGAGACCTTGTTCGACGGCCGGACCTTCGATCCGGCGAACCCGGAAGCGTACGCCACGTCCTTCGCGGTCCATAACCTCAAGGGCTGACCCCATGCCTGCCCATGCCACCACCCGCCTTCGTCACACTTTGCGCGACCGGCGGGTGTGGCGCCGGGCGGCACGCCTCGGCCTCACCGTCGGACTGCTCCAGGTGGCGCTCAATCAGGGCGATCACTGGCTCAAGCTGAACATCACGACTCCCCTGATCCTCAAGTCGCTGCTCTCACCGCTGCTCACCTTCTCCGTCGCCCTCGGCTCCGCCGCCCTGGCCCATCACGACATCCCCTCACCGTCCTCCCATGAGTAATCCGAAAATCGACGCCCTCGTCACCCGACTCGCCCACAATGTGATTCTTCCGCTGGTCGGCGTGCTCATCGTCCTTGCCCTGTGGAGCATCTCCAGCCGCACCTGGGCGACCGAGCTGCCTTCGCCCAGCCAAACCTGGGAGTCGAGCAAGGCCTACGTGCTCGAACCCTTCGCGAAGCGCGGCGAAATGGACCAGGGCATCCTGCGCTTCACGTGGTACTCGCTGCTCCTCGTCGCCCAGGGCTACGCCATCGCCCTCGTGGTCGGAACCCCCATCGGATTCCTGCTCGGGCTCTCGCCGACCTTCTCGCGCATCTTCGATCCGATCATCCAGATCCTCCGGCCGGTGTCCCCGCTCGCATGGCTGCCTCTCGGCCTGGTGCTCTTCATGAGCACAGGCCGTGAGGCTGGCACCTACGGTGCGCTCTTCACCATCGCGATCTGCTCGATGTGGCCAACGGTGCTCAACACCGCGGTCGGCGTGCGCGCGGTGCCGCAGGATTATCTCAACGTGGGTCGGGTCCTAAAGCTCTCCCGCTGGAAGATGCTCACCACCATCCTGCTGCCTGCGACCCTGCCCTACATGTTCACCGGCTTTCGACTGAGCCTCGGCATCGCCTGGCTCGTGATCGTCGCCGCCGAGATGCTGACCGGCACACCGGGCGTCGGCGGCTTCCTCTGGCAGGAGTACAACAGCCTGATCTACGAGCACATCATTCTCTCCATCATCACCATCGGACTCGTCGGCTTCGTCCTCGATCGGTTGATGAGCCTCATCGAACGGCGGTTCAAGACAGCCTGAACCCCACACGATTTATGATGGAGGATTCATGATCTGCGATTCTTTGCCTTGGGCCTGGCGGGCGGTGCGCCGGGTCGCCGCAAAGATGCGGACCAGCTCCTCTGCCTCAGCGCGAAGGTCGGCTATTCTGCTGCCCTCAACCACGCCGACTCGCTCGCCCAGCTCAATCCAGAACTCCGTCTCATCCGCCTCCTCCAGAACCATGGTGATCTTGTTGATGAAGTCTGCCCGGGATCTGCCGCGCAAAGCCGCCCGATAGTTCGCCGCCACCGATGTCCCGCTTCTCGCCACCTGCCTCGCTATGGTCTGTCCGCTCACCGTCGACGGGATCGCCTCGGCCAGTCGCAACACCCGTACAGCAAACCGCATGGTCCGCTCCTTGAGCTCGTCTGACGTCATTGCACCAGCCCGATCAAGGCAGGGGATTAATGCAAATCATTAATCTCAATTCACAAATCCTAAGTTCCCATGTCTTTCCTCGAGCTTTCCTCCGTATCCAAATCCTTCGGACGCACCTCGGTGCTCCGCGACGTCAACCTCACGATCGAACGCGGCGAGTTCGTGGCGATCGTGGGTTACTCCGGTTCCGGCAAGACCACGCTGATCAGCCTCATCGCCGGCCTGCTCAAGCCCGACACCGGCACGGTAAAGCTCAATGACCTCGACATCACCGGCCCCGGTCCGGACCGGGGCGTGGTTTTCCAGAACTACAGCCTGCTGCCCTGGCTGACCGTGTATGAGAACATCGCCCTCGCCGTCGACGAGGTGTTTCCCAATTACTCCGCGGAGAAGAAGCGTCAGCACATCGAGCGGCACATCGCGATGGTCAACCTGACCCCGGCCCGCGACAAGCTGCCCCGCCAGCTCTCCGGCGGCATGCGCCAGCGCGTGTCCGTCGCCCGCGCCCTCGCGATGGATCCGCAGATCCTGCTGCTCGACGAGCCACTCTCCGCCCTCGACGCCCTGACCCGCGCCGTGCTGCAGGACGAGATCGCGCGCATCTGGCAGGAGAACAAGAAGACCGTCGTGCTCATCACCAACGACGTCGACGAAAGCCTCCTGCTCGCCGACCGGATCATCCCGCTCACACCTGGCCCCAACGCCACGCTGGCCGAACCGATTCTCAACGACCTCGCGCGTCCCCGCGACCGCAAGGCCCTCAATCACGATCCCGCGTTCAAGCAACTCCGGGCGCACGTCACCAAGACCCTGCTGGGGTTCGGTTCTCGGCGCCAGACGGCGACCGCGCGCAAGCTCGTCCTGCCCGACATCCTGCCTGAGAACCTCGAGGCTCCGCGCGTCAACCGGCCGCCGCTCCGCCTGCACGAGATCAAGGAAGAGATCGTCGCCACCTCGTCCTGATCCGATCCGCCCTCCGTCCCTTCACCGCCCATGTCTTCCTTCCTCGAAATCTCCCAGCTCCACAAAACCTATCCGACGCCGAAGGGCCCGGCCGTGATCGTGCAGGACTTCAACCTCACCGTGCAGAAGGGTGAATTCATCACCCTGCTGGGTCACTCCGGCTGCGGAAAGTCCACCGTGCTCTCCATGGTCGCCGGACTCGTCGATATCACAGCTGGCGGTGTCATTCTTGCCGGCAAGGAAGTCACGGCGGCGGGACCCGACCGCGGCGTGGTCTTCCAGGCGCCCTGCCTCCTTCCGTGGTACACCGCCTTCGAGAACGTCATGCTGGGCGTCAACCAGGTCTACTACACGGCATCGCGGCTCGAGCGGCGCCAGATTGCCGAGTATTATCTGTCCGTCGTCGGCCTCGCCGACGCCATGCACCGAAAGCCGGCCGAACTCTCCCAGGGTATGCGCCAGCGCGCAGGGATTGCCCGTGCCTTCGCGTTGTCGCCGAAACTGCTCCTGCTCGACGAACCGTTCGGCATGCTCGATTCCCTCACGCGCTGCGAATTGCAGGATGTGCTGCTCGATCTGTGGCAGCGCGACCAGAAGACCGCGTTGATGGTCACCCACGATGTCGACGAAGCGATCTTCCTCTCCGACCGCATCGTCATGATGACCGACGGTCCGGCGGCGACCGTGGGCGAGATCGTATCCGTGCGTTTCCCCCGCCCACGTGACCGCCGGCAGCTGCTCGAAGACCCGGTCTACTACGAGCTGCGCGAGCAATTGATCGGCTTCCTCAATGAGCGCTCCCATCTCCGCCCCACCCGACCGCCGTCTCTGCCACCACCGCCCGCATCGAACCGGCGTGGGCTGAGCCGGATGTTTGCCTTCGCCTGATCGGACACCGCGGAGAGAAGCCGCCGCTCCCTTGATCCGGATCAAGTCCCGATCCGTTCCCGGCGGAGCTTTGCCCGAATTTCCCCTACCGTACCAACACCATGAAATCGTACCTGCTCCTCCTCGCCGTGCTGGCGACCTCCAGCATCGCTCTCGCCCAGGCTCCGACCACGCCCAAACCTGACGCCCCCGCCTCCTTCGCCCAAGCGATCGAGTCGGGCAAGGTGTCCTTCAACGCCCGCCTGCGTCATGAACACGTCGATCAGGACGCGCTTGCCGAACGCGCCGACGCCCTGACGCTGCGTGCGCGACTCGGCTACACGACCGCCGCCTACCAGGGGTTCCAGGCCATGGTGGAAGCGGAACACGTCACCGCCCTCGTCGACGACTATGCCGACGGGGTGACGGCCAATCCGGGTTATCCGGTCGTGGCCGATCCGGAGGTTACCGAGGTCAACCAAGCCTGGCTCGCCTACACGACCGGCAGCGCCAAAGGCACGCTCGGCCGTCAGCGTCTCGTGCTCGACAACACCCGGTTCATCGGCGACGTCGCCTGGCGCCAGGACCAGCAGACGGTGGATGCGTTCACCCTTCAGGACAAAACCATCGATCAGCTCACCTTCACCTATGCGTACCTCTGGCGCATCAATCGCGTGTTCGGCGATGAGCTCGACTGGGACTCGGACTCGCATTTGATCCACGCGGCCTATGCCGGTCTGCCCTACGGCACGCTCACCGGTTACGGTTACCTGCTCGATTTCGACACGCCGGCCGGCGCCCGCCCGCAATCGACCGCGACCTACGGGGTGAGCTTCGTGGGTTCGGCACCGCTCTCCGATACCGTGAAGCTGACCTACCGGGCCGAAGTCGCCACGCAGACCGAGTACGGTGCGAGCGCGCTCGACTACCGGGCCGACTACTACGTCGGCGAACTCGGGGCCGCGTGGAAAACCTTCAACGTGACCGCGGGCTACGAGGTCCTCGGCTCCGACAACGGCCAGGGATTCCGTACGCCCCTTGCGACCTTGCACGCCTTCAACGGGTGGGCCGACGTCTTCCTCACCACCCCCGGAGCCGGTCTGCGCGACACCTACATCAAGGTCGGGGCCAATCTGCCTGCCTCGTTGCAGCTGCTCGCCTTCTACCATCGTTTCGACGCAGACCGTGGCGGTGCCCGCTTCGGTGACGAGATCGACCTGCAGCTCGTCCGCCGGCTGACCAAGACGCTGAGCCTGACCGCCAAGGCCGCCCTCTTCGACGGAAAGCCCGGTTTCGCCGACCGCGACAAGGTCATGCTTCAGGCTGATTACGCGTTCTGATCGCCGCTCTGTTGCCTGAGATCGAAGCGCCTTTTCCGGACGTACGCGAGGGGCGGCCACCACGGCCGCCCCTTTGTTTTTCCGCAACTCACCTCTGTCGCTGCCGGCACGAGAACCCATGTTCCCAGGCAAGAAACGTGGAATGAGCGCGACTCATCATTTTGAGCAAAATTATTCCGATCGTTCATACTCACGGAAGCGCGGCATGGCATCAGCGGTGCTCGAAGCGCTCTCAACCATGATCCTGCTGTGAGCACCTCCACGTTGCCCTCACCCGCCACCGGTCCCTTCTCGGCCGAACAAAAGGAGTACCTGCAGGGATTCCTTGCCGGCGCCCTGACCCCCGTTCCGGCCGCATTCGCGGGCCAGACCGCCGCCGGCCTGCTGACCGCCTCGCCTGAGGCTGCCGTCACCGGCAACCTCGCCGTTCCTGCCCCTGAGGAAACCGTGTTTGGCACGCCCGTTTCCGACTTGTGCAAAGAGGAGCGTTGGAAACATGCAGAGGACCCGCTCGATGCGTGGGAACGCCTGGTGCGTCACGCCGATGGCGATCTCACCCCGGACGCGGAGAACACCTACCGCTTCAAGACCTTCGGTCTGTTCTATGTCGCCCCGGCACAGGACAGCTTCATGATCCGCCTCCGGGTTCCGGCATGCGAGCTCAGTGCCCATCAGCTGCATGGTCTCGCCACCCTCGCGGACGAACTTGGCGGCGGTTACGCGCACATCACAACCCGAGGCAACCTCCAGATCCGCGAATTCAAGCCGCGTGACCTGGTGAAGGTGTTGATGCGGGTGCAGGACCTCGGCCTGACCTCAAGAGGTGCCGGGGCGGACAACATCCGCAACATCACGGCATCGCCGGACAGCGGCTTTGCCCCCGAGGAACTGCTCGACGTTCGTCCCTACGCCAAGGCGCTCCATCACTACATCCTGAATCACCGGGATCTCTACGGCCTGCCGCGCAAGTTCAACGTCGCATTCGACAACGGCGGCCGGCTGTCCGTGGCAGCAGACACCAACGACATCGGATTCATCGCCGTGCGCGTATTGGACCCGGCCTTCGGCGCGCCGGTAGCCTTTCGCCTACAGCTCGGCGGGATCACCGGTCACGGTGACTTCGCCCGCGACACCGGTCTGTTGATCCGTCCGTCCGAGGCAGTGGCGGTCGCCGCGGCGATGATCCGCGTCTTCGCCGAGCACGGCGACCGAACCAACCGCAAACGGGCGCGTCTCAAGTACCTGCTCGAAGCGTGGGGTGTGGAACGCTTCCTCGAAGCGACGCAGAAGAAGCTGGCCTTCCCGCTCACGCGCGTGCCGCTTTCGAGCTGCGCCCCGCGGCCGCCGGTCGAGAAACACGCCTGGCTGGGAGTCCATCGCCAGTCCGAGCGCGGACGCAACTGGGTCGGTGTGGGCATCCCGGTCGGTCGCATGAGTGCCCGACAGATGCACGCCCTGGCCGACCTCGCCCTCCACTACGGCCGCGGCGAACTTCGACTGACCGTCTGGCAGTCCTTGATCATCCCGCATGTGGCGGATGCGTTTGTCGAGACGGTGAAACGGGGCGTGCGCCGGGCGGGATTCTTCACCGAGACGTCGTTCGCCGCCGGCGGGATCATCGCCTGCACCGGCAGCCGCGGCTGCAAGTATTCATCCGCGGATACGAAGGCACACGCCACCACCCTCTTCAAGGCGCTCGCCGACCGGTTTCCCGACATGAACACACCGGTCAACATCCATGTCACCGGGTGCGCGCATTCGTGCGCCCAGCACTACTGCGGCGACATTGGCCTGGTCAGCACGAAACTCGCCGATGGCAGCGAAGGCTACCACCTCGTGGTCGGCGGCGGCATGGACCACGAACAAGGCATCGCGCGCGAGCTGCTCCGCGGCGTTCGTGCGACCGAAGTGGTCACCACCGTCACCAAACTGCTCAACGACTACCTCGCCCACCGAGAGGGCAACGAGACCTACGTGCAGTGGTCCCGCCGCCACCCGGTCAAAGCCCTTCAGGAATTTTACTCCACATGACGTCCGTTCCCGTCCTGCCCGAAACCGCGCCGTTCACGCCCGAGCAGCGGGCGTGGCTCAATGGCTTCTTCGCCGGCCTCTTCAACCGGACGCCGTCCGCAGCCCCGGCGAACCCGACCCAGGCTGCCACGCCGCTCCAGCCGCTGACCATCCTCTACGGAACGCAGACCGGCACCGCCGAGTCTCTCGCCAAACGCGCGGCGAAGGAGGCCGGCAAACGCGGCTTCGCTCCGGCCGTGCTCGACATGGCCGCGACCGATCCGGCCAAGCTAGCCGGCGAGAAGAACGTACTCGTCGTGGTCAGCACCTATGGCGATGGCGAACCGCCGGACAACGCGAAGGCCTTGCACGCCGCGTTGGCATCGGACTCGGCACCGTTGGCCGGCCTGCGCTACAGCGTCTGCGCCCTCGGCGACTCGAACTACACCCAGTTCTGCCAATGCGGACGCGATTTTGACACGCGGTTGGAACAGCGCGGAGCGCATCGGATCGCGCCGCGGGTCGAGTGCGATGTGGACTACGAACAGACGTTCACCCAGTGGCTGAATTCCGCACTCGCCGCGCTCGGTTCATCGATAGCCGCCAGTGGTCCCGCAGTCATGGCGCCCTCGATCGCCGAAGCCGCCACGCCCTCGGTTTACAGCAAAGCCAATCCCTTCGCCGCTCCCTTGCTGGCCCGGCGCACGCTCAACGCTTCCGGCTCGGCGAAAGAGGTGAATCACATCGAACTCTCGCTCGCTGGCTCGGGCCTCACCTACGAGGCCGGCGATGCGCTCGGGGTCCTGCCGCGAAACTGCCCGGAATTGGTCGACGAGGTGCTGGCCACGCTCGGATTTGACGGTGAGGAAGCGGTGACCACTGGCGCGGGTGAGTTGCCCCTGCGGATCGCACTCCAGCAGCACTACGACCTTGGCAAGCCGCCGGGCGCCCTGCTCACCGCTCTCGGTCTCACCGCGAGTCCGGAGCTGCTCGATGTGCTCGACGCCCTCCGGGTCGGGGCGCGCACCGGGCTGGCCAACGCCGGCGCCTTCGTTGCCTTGCTCCGCAAACTGCAGCCGCGGCTGTACTCCATCTCGTCCAGCCCGCGGGCTCATCCCGACGAGGTTCACCTCACCGTCGGTGCCGTGCGCTACGAGGCGGCCAACCGCCGGCGCAAAGGCGTGTGCTCCACCTTCCTCGCCGATCGCTGCGCGGCAGGCGAAACCACCGTGCCGGTTTTCGTGCATGCCAACTCCAATTTCCGCCTGCCCGCCGACGGCTCGGTGCCGGTGATCATGGTCGGACCCGGGACCGGGATCGCGCCCTTCCGCGCTTTCCTCGAAGAACGGCGTGCCACCGGGGCTTCCGGCCGCAACTGGCTCTTTTTCGGCGACCAACGCGAGGCGACGGATTTTCTCTACCGCGACGAGCTTGTTGACTGGCACCGCGACGGCCTTCTCACCCGCCTCGACCTCGCTTGGTCCCGGGACCAGCAGCAAAAGGTCTACGTGCAACAGCGCATGCGCGAGCACGCCGCTGAACTCTTTTCGTGGCTCGAAGCGGGTGCCCATCTCTACGTGTGCGGCGACGCCTCGCGTATGGCCAAGGATGTCGACGCCGCATTGCACGACGCCATCGCCACCGCCGGTAGACGAAGCACGGAATCGGCCGCCGCGTACGTCCAGGCGCTGAAGGCGGCGAAACGATACCAGCGGGATGTGTACTGAGGCGCAATGAGCAGCGCCTAGCGAGCACCCACCCATGGCACACCGCCCACCGTTCTCCGAGGCAGGTCACTCCAATCCCCAACCGGCCTTGGCTGACTTCCTCGCGGAGCTCCTCGACGAGCAGCAGCGCTTGCAGACGCCGGTCGCGACCTTCGCGCGCGCCCACGATCGTCTGAGCCCGTCAGCACTGCAGTCGGTGCGTCCTTCGCTCATCCCGCTGTCAGCCCCGGGACCCGGCGAGCAGTATGCCTTCGAAGTCGATCTCGATGCCTGCACGGGATGCAAGGCCTGCGTCGCCGCCTGCCACTCGCTCAACGGCTTGGACGACTCGGAGACCTGGCGCGACGTCGGCCTGATCGTGTCCCCGGCCCCCGCCGCCTACGCCCAGACGGTCACCACCGCCTGCCACCACTGCACGGAGCCGGGCTGCCTGCACGGCTGCCCCGTGCGGGCCTACGAGAAGGATCCAGCCACCGGCATTGTGCGGCACCTCGATGACCAGTGCATCGGTTGCAGCTACTGCATCCTGAAATGCCCGTATGATGTTCCCAAATACAATGACCGCTTGGGCATCGTGCGCAAATGCGACCTGTGTCACGGCCGGCTGGCAGCTGGCGAAGCTCCGGCCTGTGCGCAGGCCTGCCCGACGCAGGCCATCCGGATCGTGACGGTCGAAACCGCCGCACCCAATCCTGCCTTTCTTTCCGCCGCGCCGGATCCGCGGTGGACCGGGCCGACCACGCGCTACCGCGCACGCCGGCCGGTTCCCGTCACTGCCCGCCCCGCCGATGAACGGGCGTTCCGCCCTGAACCGGCGCATACGCCGCTGGTGCTGATGCTCGTCGGCACCCAGGCGTCGGTCGGGGCGCTGTTGGCCGGTCTGGTTCCACTGGCGCTCGGCCTCGCCCTCGCCGGACTCACCGCCAGCGTCTTTCACCTCGGCCAGCCGTTCCGGGCTTGGCGGGCCTTCCTTGGCCTCCGCCGTTCGTGGCTGAGCCGGGAGATTTTGGTTTTCGGGTTGTATCCGGTCCTGCTCGGCGCCGCGTGTTGGCCAGCGTTCAGTGCCTGGGCGGTGCCGGCCGCGATCGCCACCGGCCTCGCCGGCATCGGATGCTCGATCATGATCTATGTCGATACGCCGCGGCGCGAGTGGCGGCTGGCACGGACGCTGCCGAATTTCGTCGGCACCACCGCACTGACTGGGCTCGCCCTCGCCTTTGCCGCCGGCTCCGGTACGTCAGAGCTGCTCGCGCTCGCGTTGGCCGCAACCACCGTGGTCCACCGACTCGCCGACGGCGTTATCGCGCGGGGCGAGCGGATGCGCCGTCTCCGCCGCGGACCCTTGCGACGCACCGCAGTCACGCGTGACCTACTCCTTGCGACCGGGGGTCTGGTCTTCCCGGCGCTGGCGCTGATCGCCCCGAACTCAGCGTTCGGTTGTGCGGTGTTGGGCAGTGTTGCCGTGCTCGGCGCCGAACTCGCGGGACGCGCATGGTACTTCCAATCGGTCAGCCCCTCGAAAATGCCCGGAGTATCCCCTGCATGATCAGCGCCCTCGAATCCCTGTTGCTCGCCAAGGACGGACCCATGACGGCCGAACTGGTCCGGCGGCCCGGTGACTTCGGCCTCGGCCAGGTTCCGGCGCGGCTCGCGCCGCACGCGACCGCGCGCAGCATCTGCGGCTTCTGCAGCACCGGTTGCTCCCTGCAGGTTCATCTCAATGATGCCGGTGAGGCGATCAACCTCACGCCTGACCCGGAGTACCCGGTGAATCTTGGCATGGCATGCCCCAAAGGCTGGGAAGCACTGACCCCGCTTGCGGCGCCCGATCGTCTGACCACGCCCTTGCAGCGCAACACCGCCACCGGTCGCCTCGAGCCGGTCACGTGGGAGCAGGCGCTTCAGACCTTCGTGAGCCGGTTCAAGGGCATTCAATCGGCTCACGGCCCCGTGAGCGTATCCTTCCTGAGCACGGGCCAGATCGTCACGGAGGAGATGGCTCTGCTCGGGGCGCTCGCCAAGTTCGGCATGGGGCTCCGGCATGTGGACTCGAACACGCGCCAGTGCATGGCCACCTCCCACGTGGCGTACAAACAGAGCTTCGGTTTTGACGCCCCGCCTTTCACCTACGCCGACTTCGAGGAGAGCGATGTGCTCGTGTTCTTCGGTGCCAACCCGTGCATTGCCCATCCCATCATGTGGCAGCGGGTCATGCGCAACCGGCGCAATCCCGAGATCGTCGTGATTGATCCGCGCCGCACGGAAACAGCGGCCGCTGCCACCCTGCATGTGCCGCTACGCCCCAAGAGCGACCTCACCCTGCTGTATGGCCTGGCCCGCCAACTCATCGTCACCGGCCGGGTGAAGCGTGAGTTCGTCGATGCCCACACCAACGGCTACGAGGCATTCGCCAGCTTCGTGCAGGCATTCACCCTCGAGCGGGTGGCCGGCGAAACCGGACTCCCGTCGTCAACAATCGAACATCTCGCCGCGCTGATCGGCACCCGCGAGCGGGTATCGTTGTGGTGGACCATGGGCATCAACCAGGGGCATGAGTCCACCCGCACGGCGCAGGCCATCATCAATCTCGCACTCATGACCGGCAACATCGGGCGGCCCGGCACCGGGGCGAACTCGATCACCGGCCAGTGCAACGCGATGGGATCCCGGCTGTTCGGCAATGCAACATCGCTCCTTGGGGGATACGACTTCGAGAGCGCCGCGGACCGCGCCCATGTCGCCTCGGTGCTGAAACTCGATGTGGACCTTGTGCCCAAGGAGAAGAGCTGGGCGTACGACCAGATCCTCGACGGCATCGACGCAGGGAAGATTCGTGGGCTGTGGGTGATTGCCACAAACACCGCGCATTCGTGGATCAACCAAGGCCGGTTTGCCGACCTGCGCCGCAAGCTCGATTTCCTCGTGGTCCAGGACCTCTACGGCACCACCGAGACTGCCCAGATGGCAGACCTGGTGCTGCCCGCCGCCGGCTGGGCTGAAAAGGAAGGTACCTTCATCAACAGCGAGCGGCGCATCGGGGTCACACGGAAAGTGGCGCGCGCGCCCGGACAGGCGCTGAGTGACTTTGCGATCTTCAAGCTCGTCGCTGCGGCCTGGGGCTGCGGCCACCTCTTTCGGGACTGGTCGAGTCCGGAGGCCACCTTCCGGATCATGCGCGAGTTGTCCCGCGGACGTCCGTACGATTTCACCGGGATCGAGGGCTATGCCCAGCTTGAGTCCAGCGGCGGCATCCAGTGGCCCTTCGCCGAGCGAGACGACACCGGCGCTCCGTCCCGCGGCGACCGGGAACGCCGCCTCTTTGCCGACGGTCGGTTCTTCACGGCCGATGGCCGCGCCCGATTCTTTTTCGACCCACCCCGTCCGCTGCCGGAAGCACCGGACACCGATTACCCGTTGCTGCTCAATACGGGCCGAGGGTCATCGGCGCAGTGGCACACGGGGTCGCGCACCAACAAGAGCGCCGTGCTGCGCCGCCTCGCCCCGACCACGCTCTATGTTGAGATCAATCCGGAAGATGCCGCCCGGCTCGGCATCCAGGCGCAGCAGCCGGTCGTGGTGGCATCGCGACGCGGTCGGGCCGAAGCCTTTGCCCTCGTGACCGCCACCGTCGCCCCCGGGCAGGTATTCATGCCCATGCACTTCGAAGCGGTGAACCGGCTCACCTTCCCGGCGTTCGATCCGCACTCGCGGCAGCCCTCCTACAAATGCTGCGCCGTTCGCCTTGAGCTCCCGAAGCACGATTGAAACGGTGCGCGCCTTCGCCTAGGGTCCCGAGGATCACGATGCACCTGCGTCACATCTTCGTCTCGCCCGGACACAACTATTTCGGGCACCACGGCCAGCCGCCCGGGAGCCACCCGCTCACCGAGGTGCCGGAGGTCGAATGCGTGGCGGGCTCCGGGCTGCGCGGCGACCGCTTCTTCGACTACAAGCCGGACTACAAGGGGCAGGTCACGTTCTTCGCCCTCGAGGTGTGGCTCGACTTGTGTACGCACTTTCAGATCTTGCCCGAAACCACCTCCCCCGGGGTGTTTCGTCGCAACCTCATCACCGAAGGGATCGACCTCAATACCCTGATCGGGCAGGAGTTCGACCTGCAAGGGGTACGCTTCGAAGGGATCGCGGAATGCACACCCTGTCATTGGATGGACACGGCGTTTCACCCCGGCACTTGGGCGGCGCTCCGCGGCCGCGGGGGATTGCGAGCCAAGGTGCTCTCGAGCGGTCGGCTGAAAACGGACGCGTGCGTGGTCAGCCATGCCTGAGGTCCTGACCGGCGTTGTGCTCGCCGGTGGACGTTCGCGCCGCATGGGGCGCGACAAGGCCTTTCTCACGCTCGATGGAGTGACCCTCGTACGCCGACAGGCGCTGCTGCTCGCGTCCGTCGGCTGCAGCGAGATCCTGATCTCCGGGCGGCCCAGCGTAGACTACGACGTTCCCGGAGCGCGCGTGATTCTCGATCCGGTGGCGGAAGCAGGTCCGCTTGGCGGGCTGGTTGCTGCGCTCTCGGCCATGACGCATCCGCGTCTGCTGGCGCTCGCGGTGGACCTGCCGCACATGACGCCCGCCTTCCTGCAGCGACTAATCGCCGCCGGCAACGAACGGGTGAGCGTGGTGCCGCACGGTCCCCACGGCTATGAGCCGCTGGGGGCGTGCTATGCCCCGACCCTTGCAGCTCCGGCCAGGGCCGCGCTCGCCCGGGGCGAGCTGTCACTCCAGGCGCTCATGGCCCACGCCGAGGAATCAGGCCTTGTCAGGCGCGTCCCCCTCGGCTCTGACGAGGAGCGGGCCTTTGCGAATTGGAATCTACCCACGGACGTGGCGCCCTGAAGCGCGACGTCGAGGCCGCCTTGACCATCAGACCGCGTGGCGGTCGATGAAGGCACGAATCGCATCCGGCTCCGCTCTGAGCCGATGTTTGACGATCGGACGGGACTTCAGGGCCTCGAGGCTCGGATGCGTAGGCTCGATGCCGATGGCGGCCTTGATCGTGTCCGGGAACTTGGCCGGGCTGGCGGTCGCCAGGACCACATTGAGCCGGTCCCGGTTCAGCTCCTTGAACCCGCACGCCGTGTGGGGATCGGCGATGTAACCGTATTTATGATACACCGACTTGATGATACCCGGGATCTCGGCATCGGTGCACCGCGACGCCGAGAACGTATCGGGATCGAAGTTCTCGAACCGATAAGCTCCAGTCGTCTTGAAGGTCTGCATGACGGAGCGGACCTTCCCCGGATCGCGTCCGCAGCTGTAATAGATGAAGCGCTCGAAATTTGAGGCGACCTGGATGTCCATCGACGGCGCCAGGCTCGGCTCGACGGCGCCGACGCGGTACTCGCCCGTGGTGAAGAGGCGGTAGAGGATGTCGTTCTGATTGGTCGCGACCCGGAAGCCCCGGATCGGCACGCCCATGCGCTGCAGCATCCAGCCGGCGAGGACATTGCCGAAATTGCCCGTCGGCACGACGAACTCGACCTCGGCCCGACGGTCCTTCGGCAAACGCAGCCAGGCGTACAGGTAGTACACGCACTGCGCCAGGACCCGGGCGAGATTGATCGAGTTGACCGCCGAGAGCCGATGGCGGGTGCGGAAACCTTGATCCGCAAAGATCTCCTTCAGGGCGGCCTGGGCGTCGTCGAAACTCCCGTCGACGGCGAGCGCGTGGACATTGCCTGCGCCGGTGCAGGCCATCTGCCGCTCCTGCAGGGGCGAAACCCGGCCGTCCGGGTAGAGGATGAAGATGGCGGTGCCCGGTTTTCCGAGCAGTCCATGAATGGCGGCCGCGCCGGTGTCACCGGAGGTGGCCCCCAGCACGTTGATCGACTCGCGGCGAACCTGGCACTGGTGCTCGTAGAGATTGCCGAGGAACTGGAGCGCGAAATCCTTGAAGGCCAGCGTCGGACCGTGGAAGAGCTCGAGCACGAACAGGTTCTCCCCCAACTGCTCGAGCGGAGCGATGTCGCGATGGGTGAAGGTCGTGTACGACTTCCGGGCGATCGCACGCAGCGTCGCTTCGTCAATGTCGGTGGCGAAGCGCTTGAAGAACTCGACGCACAGGTCGGCGTAGGTCGGAGCAAAGGCCAGGGTCGCGAGATCCGTGGCGGAGAACTGCGGCAGCGTCTCGGGCAGGAACAACCCGCCATCGGGGGCCAGCCCGGTCGCAACGGCGTCGCTGAAACCGAGGGCGGGGGTTTGTCCGCGAGTGGAAATATAGTTCATCAGACGGAGGCCGGGGAGAAAAGGTCGGGCCCGGAGACCCGAACACGCGGTGCGTAAGGGGGAGGCTGGTCGCTCGATTGCGGGCGGGTGTCGGCGTTGCCGCGGGAGGACGGGTTCCGGACTCCGTCCTCCGACATCCGGGCTCAGGCCTCTGAGATCACACCTTATCGAGCTCGAAGGCGGCGTGGGCGACGCGGGCGGCCTCGTCGGCGCGATCCTGGTCGATCACGACGGAGATTTTGATCTCCGAGGTGGTGATGAGCTCGATGTTGATGCCCTTGTCGGCAAGCGCCTGGAAGAGCGTGGCCGCGACGCCCGAGTGGGTCTTCATGCCGACGCCGACGACGGACAGCTTGGCGATGTTCTCATGGACGGCCACGTGGCCGCCGCCGACGGTGTCGAGCACGGACTCGAGCGCGCGCTGGGCCTTGTGCGTATCCGTGCGCGGCACGGTGAAGGTCAGGTTGGCGATCCCGTTGCGGCCGACATTCTGCACGATCATGTCGACGATGATGTTGGCGTCGGCGAGGGCGCGGAAGACGCTCGCGGCCGAACCCGGCTTGTCGAGGATGTTGCTGACGATGACCTTGGCCTGGTCCTTGTCGACGGCGACTCCGCGCACGACGACCTTTTCCATGTAAGCGACTTCTTGTTTCACGATGGTTCCCGGATTGTAGTTGAACGATGAGCGGACTTCAAAAACGACGCCGTATTTCTCGGCGAACTCGACCGAGCGCGACTGCATGACCTTCGAGCCCGAGGAAGCGAGTTCGAGCATCTCGTCGTAGGAGATCTCCTCGAGCTTGCGGGCGGTCGGGACGACGCGCGGATCCGCCGTGTAGACGCCGTCGACGTCGGTGTAGATCTCGCACTTGTCAGCCTTGATCGCGGCCGCGAGGGCGATGGCGGTGAGGTCGGAGCCGCCGCGGCCGAGCGTGGTGATCTGGCCGTCCTCATTGATGCCCTGGAAGCCGGCGACAATGATGACGTTGCCCGCCTTGAGGTCGGTCTCGAGCTTCTTGGCGTTGATCGTCTTGATCTTCGCCTTGGTGTGAACCTTGTCGGTGAAAATGCCGGCCTGTGCGCCGGTGTAAGAAACGGCCTTCACACCGACCCCGTGCAGGGCCATCGCGGTAAGGGCGATCGTCTCCTGTTCGCCGATGGCGAGCAGCATATCGAGTTCGCGGTCGGCGGGCTGGGCGCAGACCGCCTTGGCGCGGGCGATGAGCTCGTTGGTCACGCCGGCGCGGGCCGAAACGACGACAACCAGCTCGTGGCCCTGGTCGCGGATCGACTTGATGCGTTCGGCGACCTTCTTGATGCGCTCGACGTCACCCACAGAGGTGCCGCCGTATTTTTGAACGATTCTGGCCATAGGAATGGGAGTTGGAGAAAGAGAAAGGGACGAAGCCCTCAGCCGGCGAAATCGGCGATGCGGAGCAGCAGCGGCTCGGTCACCACGCTGGAGAGGCGGCGCAGGCGAGCGACGGCGGCACGGATGGCCTTCTCGTTGCTCGTGTGGGTGGTGAGGATGAGCGTCGCCGCACCCGGCCGTTCGCTCGGACGCTGCAGGACGCTGGCGATGCTCACCTGTGAACGGGCTGTGGCCGAGGCGATCCGGGCCAGCACGCCCGGCTCGTCCTTCACCTCCATACGGAGATAATACCGGCCGCTGATCTTCTCGAGCGGCAGCAGCGGGCAGCGCTGCGTCGACGGCTCCGGCAATGCCACGTTGCCGCGTCGCAATAGGATGATCGCGTCGGCAATGTCGCTGATCACCGCGCTCGCCGTCGCATCCTGTCCGGCGCCGCGTCCGATGTAGACGGTTTCGCCGACGACGTCACCGGTGACGGAGATGCCGTTGTACACCTCGTTCACGTTCGCCAGCACCTTGGTGCGTGGCAGCAAGGCGGGGTGTACACGCACGAAGAGTTCGTTGGTCGTCAGGTCCCGCGTGATGACGGCGAGTAGCTTGATCGCATAGCCGTGGTCGCGAGCGTAGGTCAGGTCCGTCTGCGTGAGCTTCGTGATGCCCTCGATGAGCATGGCCTTGGTCGGGACCCAGGTGCCATGGGCGAGGTAGGCGAGCACCGAGGCCTTATGAGCGGTGTCCCAGCCCTCGACATCGAGCGACTCGTCCGCCTCGGCGTAGCCGAGTGCCTTGGCCTCGGCGAGGATGGCCGGATAGGAGAGCCCCTCGCGTTCCATCCGGGTGAGGATGTAATTGCACGTGCCGTTCAGGATGCCGTAGATGAGGCCGAAGCGATTGGCGACCAGACCCTCGCGCAGGGCCTTGATGATCGGGATGCCACCGGCCACGGAGGCCTCGAAAAAGAAATGGCCGCCGTGGCGGCGGGCGGCGGCGAAGATCTCCGGACCGTGGGCACAGAGCAGAGCCTTGTTGGCGGAAACGACAGTCTTGCCGTGGCGAAGAGCGGCGAGCGTGACCTCACGGGCGAGGGTCGTGCCACCGATCAATTCGCACACCAAGTGGATCGACGGATCCGTGGCGATCGACAGGGAATCAGTCGTGAGCTTCGCTGTGGGCACCTTGACCTGGCGCTTCTTGCGCAGGTCGCGCACCGACGCGCGGTGCAGGTTGAGTTTCACGCCGAGGCGGGACTCCAGCGCAGCGCGGGAACGCTCGAGGTGTTTCCATACGCCTTGCCCGACGGTGCCGAGGCCGCAGATGCCGATGTTGATGACCGAGAGATCTGTCATTGGAAATGGGGAAGCAGGCCGGTCGAGGGGCGAACTCACGGTACGCTCTCCTTCTTCTTACGCTCGAATCGGGCCTCCGTGCCGGCAAGCAGGCGGCTGATGTTGGCGCGGTGACGGACCGCGACGAACACTGCAACGAGCACACCGAAGCCGATAATCGTGGGCGGGCTGCCCAGCAGGTAGGCCGCCACGGGCAGTGCGGCCGCGGAGAGCAGAGAGGCGAGCGAGACGTAGCGCGACAGGTAGAACGTCGCCACCCACATAGCGCCCCCAATCAGGGTAACCACCGGGGCCAGCATCAGAAATCCGCCCGCGCCGGTGGCCACGCCTTTGCCACCGCGGAAACCTGTGAAACACGAAAAGCTGTGTCCGAGCAACGCCCCCACCAGTCCGGCAATACCGAGGTCCAACCAAGCATCGCCCGCGATCACCACGGCACCGTCCGGGGTCGCAGCGCCGGCGCTGGCACCGTAGGACCAGCCGAAATGCGCCCCGAGCGCCCAGGCTGCGGCGACGGCGCCCTTGAGCGCGTCGAGCGCAAACACGGTGTTGCCGGCCTTGCGACCGAGCACGCGCTTCACGTTCGTGGCGCCCGGATTGCGGCTGCCCACCTCGAAGATGTTCACGCCATGCGCCCGAGCCACAAGGTAGCCAAAGGGCAGCGCACCCAGCACGTAGCCGAGGCCGGCGGTGAGGAGCAGCGGGAGCATCATGGTGAAGGGAGGGCTTCCGCGCCGCGTGACCGGCGGTCACGCGACGCCGTCGGGCCGGCTCAGAGTTGAACGAACTTGGCCACCTTGATGGCGGGGTTGCTCTTGATCTCCTTGCGGGCGGCCTCGCTCGGTTCGGTGTCGACGCGCACGACCATGTACGCGGTCCCCCCCGGCGTGAGCCGGCTGAGCGACATGTCGGCGATGTTGACCTTGTCCTTGCCGAGCAGCGTGCCCACCTGGCCGACCATGCCCGGCTGGTCGAGGTTCTCGAGCACGAGCAGTTTCCCCTCGGCGGCCACTTCGACCTCGCGGCCGTTGATGTTGACGATGCGCGGCTCGTTGGCCTTGCCGATCAAGGTGCCGGCCGCCGAATATGCCGCACCATCCGACGCGATCGCCGCGACCTGGATGAGCTCGGTGTAGTCGGCGTCGCTGTTCGACTTCGTTACCTCGACCTGGATGCCGAGGCGCTGGAAAAAGACCGGAGCGTTGACGAAATTAACCTCGTCGCCGCTGATCCGGCGCAGGTAACCGTGCTGGATGGCGCGGGTGACGGAATTGGCGTCGAGATCGACGATCTTGCCCCAGTAGGAGATGCGCAGGGCCGCAATCTGCGGCGGCGCGATCTGCTGCACGAGCGTGCCGAGTTTGGTGCCAAGATCGAGGTAAGGCCCGAGCACCTTGACCGCGGCGGCGTCCATCGACGGCATGTTGACGGCGTTGCGAATCACGCCGCCGGCAAGCACGTCGGTGATCTGCTCAGCGATCTCGATGCCCACGGACTCCTGCGCCTCGGCCGTTGAGGCTCCCAGGTGCGGCGTCAGCACGACATTGGGCAGGGAGCGAAACTCACTGTCCTTCGCGAGCGGTTCGTCCTCGAACACGTCAAGTCCGGCGGCAGCGACATGCCCCGACTTCAGTGCGGCCAGTAGAGCGGTCTCCTTGATGATGCCGCCGCGGGCGCAGTTGAAAAGGCGCACACCCTTCTTGCACTTCGCGAGGGCGGCCTCGTCGATCATGTGCTTGGTGTCATCCGTCATAGGCATGTGGACGGTGATGTAGTCCGACTCGGCCAGGAGCTGGTCGAGCGTCACACCCTCCACCTGCATGGCCTTCGCGCGGCTCGGCGCGAGATAGGGATCGTACGCCAGCACGCGCATGCCGAAGGCCTGGGCCCGCTTCGCCACCTCACCACCGATACGGCCGAGACCGACGATGCCGAGGGTCTTCTTGAACAGCTCGATGCCGCTGAAGCTCTTGCGGTCCCACTGGCCGGCCTTCATCGAGGCGGCGGCCTGCGGCACCGGACGGGCGCCACAGAGGATGTGCGTGAAGGTGAGCTCGGCGGTGGCAATCGTGTTGCCGGCCGGGGTGTTCATGACCACCACACCGCGCTCGGTCGCCGCCTCGACATCGACGTTGTCCACGCCCACCCCGGCGCGACCAACCACCTTCAGCAACGGCGCCGCCGCGATGACCTCACGCGTGATCTTGGTCTCGGAACGGACCGCGATCGCATGGACGTCCTTGACCAACTGCAGCACCTTCTCGGGAGAAGACCCGTAGGCCTCGACCACTTCGAAGCCCGGCTGCTGACGCAGGTAGGCAACTCCCTTGGGTGAGATCTTGTCGGCGACGAGGATTTTCATGAGACAAATGGCACCCATCGAAGGGTGCGAAGGAAAGGCTCGCAAGGAAAAGGTTGGCCCGGTGTGACTTCGCAGCGCCGGCGACCTGCGCGGCGGATTCGCCATCCTGGAGTTTTACAACTCGCTCTTTCGCCGCTGATTAGCCGTACCCGTCCGCGGGCGAGTACGCGCCGCGTCCAATCGGTGCTGCCATCGCGGCAAGCGCCTTGCGACGCCGGCCCGTCCTTGCCCTTCGTCACGACCGGGCTTCCCCTCCGTCATGGAAAACGCGGCCGCCGCACGTCTTGCTCAGCAAATCCGGTTCATCCTCGAGGTGGATCGGCTCAAGGAAATCTTCCGCCAAACCCTCGTCACGCACAGCCGGCGTCACGAAAACGACGCCGAACACTCATGGCACCTGTGCCTGATGGTGCTGGTGCTGGCCGAGCACGCGAACGATCGCGATCTCGATATCCTGCGGGTGCTCAAGATGCTCCTGCTCCACGATCTCGTGGAAATCGACGCTGGCGACACGTTTGCCTACGACGAGCAAGGACGGGCCGACCAGCATGCCCGCGAGTGCCGCGCGGCGGAGAGAATCTTCGGGCTGCTTCCGCCGGACCAGGCGGAGGAGTTCCGCTCGCTCTGGGATGAGTTTGAGGCCCGGGAGACGCCGGAGGCACGGTTCGCCGCGGCCATGGATCGCTTCCAACCGATGCTGCTCAACTGCGCCACCGAGGGCGCCGCCTGGCGCAAGCATGGGGTCACCAGCGACCGCGTCGTCGCCCGCAACCGGCACATCGCCGATGGCGCCGAAGCGGTCTGGACCCACGCGGCCGAGATGATCCGGCAGGCCGTGGCCCGCGGCCACCTCCTGCCGTAGGGCACGGCTGGCGCAGCGATCAACGCCCGCGAGCCAGCGTTTCGATCTCGGCTTGGAGCCGGGCGACGACGGCTTCGGTCGCGCGCACGTAAGGCGCCTTGAAGGTGGTCCCGTGCGTGTAGCCCACATAGGCGAGCCATGCCTCCGAGCGCAGGGCCCGGCGGTCGCGCACGAGCGGGAACAGCGGATCAGCTTGGATGCGCGCCAGCTCTTCCTCGAGCCGTGCCTCAGGCACCGGCAACCCCAGACCCTGAGCGACGAGGCGGCCCATCAGCAGGTGCCCCCGGTCGTCCGGATGCACCCCGTCCGGGCAGAACGTGAACGCGGGATCCGCCTTCCGGCGCTCGGCCAGAGCATCGCGCATCCCCGCGTGCAGGTCGATGACCGCCACCCCCGGCCCCCGTCGGCGCAGACCCGCTTGGGCAAACGATGCGAGCACGTCGTTATAAAGCGGATACGCCGCCTGGTAACCGAACGCGGTCGTGTCCGCCTTGGCGAGGCGCTGCGGAATGGGCAGCGGGTCGAACACCGGCGGTGTGATCAGCACCAGCGAGGCCCCGGCGGCCCGCACGCCGGCGATCAGGCGGTCCAGCCCGGCCTCGTAGGCCGCGAGCCGTTCATCCGAGGGCGGGTGATAGATGCCGTCGTTCATGCCGTAGCAGGCGAAGACAATGGCCGGCTTCACCGCCTTGAGGGCGGCGTCCAGGCGGTCGAGCGCGTTGGGCCGCGGGAAACGCACGCCCGGTTCGGAGAGGCCGGAGACTGTCTCGCTGCTCAGCCCGATGCTGATCAGGTCGTAGCCGCCACCGGGGGCAAGGCGGTGCAGGTAATACTCCAGGAAGGTCACGTAGAGCCCGTTCTGGGTGATGCTGTCGCCGAGCAGGAGCACACGTTTCCCTGCGAGGTCGGCCGCGGTCGTGGCGCGCAGGTTGGGCGCGGTCACAAGGAGCGCCGTCAACAAGACAATCAGGAAGGTGAGAGGAGAGGCAGGGCGTGGAGACATGGGAAACAAAGGGGGCGCCTTTGACCCAACGCTCTTTTTCGTTGGCAGGCGACCACGAAACCTTCGCTCAACGGCGGTCGCGATTGACGGGAAACAGGCAACCGCAGCCTTTGCCGCAGCAATCACGGCGGCGGAAGCACACATAGCGCCTCAGCCCCAGCGCAGCACCGAACGCCACGCCTACGCCAATCAATGCGATAACCCAGATCACAGCCGTACGATGAAGCCTAACGTCGCCAAGACAAGCCGCCGCCTGTTACCAGGCGAGGCTCCGGCGCGCCCCGCGCTGCCGCGGAAACCACGTCACCCCAAATCGCGGATCGAGCCGAAGTCAGGATCGTTGAGCCGACGGTAGGTGCGGACGATCATGCCGTCGGTGAGTCCGGCGAGCCAATCGCAGATCCGGCGGGCTTTGCCGGCCGTGGTTTCCTCGGCCTCGATCAAAGTCCCCACCCGCGGAGGCAGGAGGTGAATCACCCGGCGTCCCCGGTCGACGTAGTTGGACCAGGCCGACTCCCAAAGGCTGAAGAGGATCCGGCGCGCCTTGTGCTCCATCTGCTGCAGCTGCGGGCTCTCGAAGATGATGTCGTTCGCCATCTTCTTGTAGAACTGCGCCTCGCGCTCCGCCTCGGGTGCGACGACGAGCTGAAACCGATATCGCTGCGTGCGATCGGCCATGAAACCGGACCGTTCCTTCAACCAGCAGGCCGTGATGAAACGCCCGATCTTCTGCGAGAAGACGCTTTCGAGCCGGTCTCCCCGGATTGCCCCGCACAGCGTATCCAAATGTCCCTGACGCTCGGCGTCGATCGCCTCCCCCGCCGCCCACGCCTCGATGCGCTCGAGCGTCAGGAACCCGGCCTTCACCCCGTCGACGATGTCGTTCAGGGAATAGGCGGCATCATCGGCCCAGTCCATGATCTGGCACTCCACGCTTTTCAGCGCGTTCAACGCCTCGCCCTGCTCCAAACCGGGCGGCAGGTCGTCCTGGGCAAACACGTGCCGACGATAGGTCTCCTGCGGATCGTAGATGAAGTGATGTCGCGGATAGGGCGGAAACTCGCGGTAGAGCTTCTTGTACTTCAGCACCCCGTCGAGCAACGCCCGCGTCGGCTGCATGCCGCGCACCGTCGTTTCGGTGGCAATCATCGTCTCGGTCAGCAGGTGCAACGTCTGGGCATTGCCCTCAAAACCGCCGTAGGGCTGCATGAGCTCCTGCAAGGTGCGCTCGCCCGAGTGCCCGAATGGCGGGTGGCCCAGGTCATGCGCGAGGCAGACGGCTTCAACGAGGTCGCCATCAAGGTGGAAGTCGGCGGACAGCGGTCCGCCCCGGTGCAGCAGCCAGGTGCAAATCGAGCGGCCGATCTGGGCCACTTCCATCGAGTGCGTCAGGCGCGTGCGGTAAAAGTCATACTCCCCCGACAAGAACACCTGGGTTTTCGACTGCAGCTTCCGGAAGGCGTGAGAATGGATGACCCGGTCCCGGTCGATCTGAAACGGTGTGCGGTAATCCGCCCGACGCGACGCACCCAGCGTCTCCTCGTCGAAGGCGGTGTAGAAGCGGTTGGGCATGATGCGACCGTTACGATTGTCAGGCGCCCGCGGTTGCCAATGTCATTCGCGGTGCCGGGGCTTTACCCCGTTGGGCGTTGCAGCCAATTTTCCCTCCCGTCATGCCCGTCGCCCACGTCCAGACCGCCCTCGGTCCCTGCATCCTCACCTGGGAAGGCGATCGTGTGACGGATTTCGCGTTGCCGAATCCGTCGGGTGCGCCGGTCGCCCCGGCCGAAGAACCTCCGCCGTGGGTCGGCGCGCTCCTGCCGCGCGTGGCCCGGCACCTCGCCGGGGACCTGCAGGACTTCGCCGACCTGCCCTACGCCTTCGATCGCGTCAGCCCGTTTCAACGTCGCGTTTATGAGGCGGCGTTGACGGTGAAGGCCGGCCACACCTCGACCTACGGCGAGTTGGCCACCCGCCTGGGCCTCGGCCCTGCCGGGAGCCGAGCCGTCGGCACCGCGCTGGGTCTGAACCCATGGCCGTTGCTCATCCCCTGCCACCGCTTCGTCGGGGCGGATGGCCGCATGACGGGTTTCTCGGCGCCAGGTGGAGTCGAGACCAAGGCCCGCCTCCTCGCCATCGAGGGCGCGACGTGGTTCTAAGCGCGGGAACGTCCAGGTAAATTTTTTGCGGAACCGAGAACCGGCGTTGCCTCGGACCCGCAGACTGGCACCATCCCGCCACCCTCCAAACGTCCATGGACATTCAGCTCTCCGCCCCACCCCTCGCGGTCTCGTATCCCGAACACTCGATCGGCTCGCTGATGGAATCTCCCGCCGCCGTCTTTCCCCCGGACATGACGGTGAAGGCCGCCACGGAGGCGGTGCGGGAGATCGTGAAACGCCGGTTTGTCACGTACGCCTACATCGTCGATGCGAACCGCCGCCTGCTCGGCGTGGCCGCGATGCGCGATCTGCTCCTTGCCCGGCCGGAACAGCCCATCGCCGAGGTGATGCTGAAGGACTTCTTCGCCTTCCGCCCCGAGATGCCGTTGGTCGATGCGATGAAGCTGACGCTCGACAAGCACTACCCGTCGTATCCAGTCACCGATCACAACGGGGTGTTGCTCGGCCTGCTCTGGGGCCAACGGCTCTTCAAGGCGCAGAGCGTGGAACTCGTCGCCCAGGCCGGATCGATGGTGGGTGTGGACAAGGAGGAGCGTACCGACACCCACTGGACGCGCAGTTTCAAGTTCCGCCATCCCTGGCTCCAGCTCAACCTGCTCACCGCCTTCGTCGCCGCCGCCGTCGTCGGCGTTTTCGAAGCCACCATCGATCGCGTCGTGGTGCTGGCAGTCTTTCTGCCCGTGCTCGCCGGCCAGTCGGGCAACACCGGCTGTCAGGCCCTTGCCGTCGCGTTGCGCGGCATGACCCTCGGCGAACTCAAGCCCGGCAAGGAGCGTGCCTTGCTGCTCAAGGAAGCCATTCTCGGGTCCATGAACGGACTCTTTGTCGGCATCACGGCCGGCATCGGCATGTACGTGTATGCCACGATGCAAAAGACGCCGGAATCGCCGCTACTGCTCGGTGCCATCGTCTGTGTGGCGATGGTGTCTGCCTGCGTGGTCAGCGGGCTCAGCGGCGTGCTCACTCCCCTCGCCCTCAAGCGCCTCGGCGCCGACCCGGCGACGGCTTCGAGCATCTTTCTCACCACGGCCACTGACGTGGCCAGCATGGGATGCTTCCTCGGCCTTGCCACCTGGTGGCTGCCATCGGCATGAGCGCGCTCCGGGACTCCGTCCTGCGCCGCCTGCTGGCCGCCGCGAAGAAGGCGGCCCAGGCGTCCTACTCACCCTACTCGCGTTTTGCCGTCGGCGCGGCGGTGCTCACCGACACGGGCCGGATCTACTCCGGGTGCAACGTCGAAAATGCCTCGTACGGGCTCTGCAACTGCGCCGAGCGCACCGCCGTCTTCTCCGCGGTGGCCGACGGTGCCCGCCGGGTACACTGCGTTGCGATCTACACGCCGACGCCGGCACCTACCCTGCCCTGCGGCGCCTGCCGCCAGGTGCTTCACGAATTTGGTCCGCAGGCGCGGGTGATCTCCGTTTGCGACGGTCCGGATCGCAGCGACCTGACGTTGGACGCCCTGCTGCCCGGCGCCTTCGGCCCGGCCGATCTCGCCGCCGCCCCCGCCCGCCGCAAGACGCGCGTTACGCGCTGAAGTAGTCCCGCACCGCCGCGGTCAACGTGGCCGCCGGAACTTCCCGCTCGGAACGATCCGCGAGGTCGCGGATCTTCACCACCCCCTTGGCCACTTCGTCCTCTCCGTAGATCAGCGCGAGCTTGGCTCCGGATTCCGCCGCAGCCTTGAACTGTTTGCCGAAGGCGACGTCCTTCAGGGGATAGTCGACCCGGTAGCCGGCGGCGCGCAGGGCACTGATGTCGGCAAAGGCGGCGCGACGGGCACCTGCGCCCCCGATGACCGCGTACACGTCGGGGGCCTGGATGATCGCGGGCATGAGCCCCCGCTGCTCGAGCAACAACGCAAAGGTCATATCCCCCATCCCAAAACCCACCGCGGGCATCTCGCCATAGCCCAACTTGCCCACCAACGCGTCATAGCGACCGCCCCCGGCGAGGGCACGCAGGTCGCCCTTGCGATCAAACGCTTCGAACACAAATCCGGTGTAATAGGCGAGTCCGCGCACAACCCCGAGATCGACTTCCACGAAGTCTCCGAACCCCATGGCCGCGAGGTTGTCGAGCAACCGGCGCCATTCGGCCAGCCGGGCATCGAGTTTCTCGCTGGCCAGCGGCGCCAGAATCGATTCGAGCGCGGCGAGTGAGCGAACCTGCAGGAACGCCAGCACCTTTTCCTTGATGCCCGGATCCAGCGCACCAAAGCGCTCGGTGTCGTCCTTGAACGCGTCGTCGCCCAGCTTCTCGTACCGGTCGACCGCGGTCAGGATGCTGCGCACGCGCTCGTCCGACAAACCCAGCGTCTCCAGGTAATAGAACCACAGGTTGCGGTCGCTCAGGCGCACATAGAAATCATGGGCCGTGAGACCAAACGTAGTCAGGCAGTGCACCAGCAGACCGATCAGCTCGGTCTCGGCTTCAATCCCCGGCTCGCCAAAGATGTCGGCATTCAGCTGGAAGAAGCAGCGGCCGCGGCCCTTCTGCATGCGCTCGTAGCGGTAAAACTCGGCGATGCTGAACCACTTGATCGGCCGCTTGAGCGCGTTGGCCTTGGCGCCGACGAGCCGGCACACCGTCGGCGTCATCTCCGGCCGCAGCGCCACCTCGCGACCACCCTTGTCCGTAAAGCTGAACAACTGCGCCTCGATCTCATCGCCCGACTTGGTCTTGTAGAGCTCGAGCGGCTCCAGCACCGGCGCATCGTACTCCTGAAATCCGTAGGCATGTGCCGTCCGCCGCCACTGGCGAAAGAGGTGATTCCGGCGCGCAAGGGCGTCGGGATAGAACTCGCGGAAGCCGGGCAGGGACTGGAACGATGCCATGGTGACCGGCCAGTGTTGAAGTCCGGTGCACCGAAGGGCGAACCGAAAATCGGCGCCCCTGCCTGCGCCCCGCCGGTTACCCAATAAACATCGTCCGGATCCTCGGCACTTGGCCAAAAAAAAGCCGGGCTCAGGCCCGGCTTCGAAAGGAAACGCTGGTGTGCGCCGCTCAGGTGAGCTTCTGAATATCGAGCTTCTTCAGCATCTGCTTCAGAATCTTGCCCGACTTGAACTTCACCACCGCACGCTCCGGAATGACCACCTCGGCCTCCGGCTTGTTCGGATTGCGACCAATGCGCGACTTGCGGCGCTGCACTTCGAGGACGCCGAAATTGCGAAGCTCCACGTTGCGACCCTCAGCCAGGGCGCGCATGATGATGTCCAACGTCATTTGCACCGTGGCCACGACTTCCTTTTGCGGGAAGCCCGTCTTTTCGTAGATCTCCAAAACAATTTCGCGCTTGGTCAGATTGGGCAGGTTTTCAGACATAAATTTCCTTTCGATAGTGATGCCGGCAATTTCCCTAAGTTATTTTCAATGCTGTTATTACGTCAACCCAGAAGGGCCTGATTTTTGATAAAAATGAGTGAAAAAGACCCGTCAGATCCACTCGAACAGTTTCCTAAACAGTTCAGGGACATACTGAAAGACAGTCCGTTCCGTGGAATTTTCCAACCCAACACCCCGCTGGGCGCGACCGCGCCTGCCGGGTCTGCTGGCGCGCAACCAGATGAAGCGCAGCAAGAAGCCCTAAAACGTATTCGCAGCTTCAATCTGCGTCCGCGCGAGATCCGGGATTACCTCGACCGCTATGTCATCCAGCAGGGCGAGGCCAAAAAAGTCCTCTCTGTCGCCATCTGCGATCACTACAATCATGTGCGGCAGTGCCTCGAGAATCCGGAGCTCCGGGAACGGGACTACGCGAAACAAAACATCCTGCTGCTCGGCCCGACGGGCGTCGGAAAGACCTACCTCATGCGCAACGTGGCGCGCCTGATCGGCGTGCCATTTGTGAAGGCGGATGCGACCAAGTTCTCGGAGACCGGCTACGTCGGCGGCGACGTCGACGACCTGGTTCGTGACCTCGTAAAGGCGGCCGGCGGCGATGTGGAACTAGCCCAGTACGGGATCATTTACATCGACGAGATCGACAAAATCGCCACCGCGGCCGGCGCGGCGGGAGGCCGCGATGTGTCGGGCCGGGGCGTGCAGATCAACCTGCTCAAGCTCATGGAGGACACCGATGTGGCCCTCGCCAGCCAGAACGACATCGCCGCCCAGATGCAGGCGATGTTCGACCTCCAGCGCACGGGACGGCCACGCAAGCGGACGATCAACACCCGACACATCCTGTTCATTGTCAGCGGTGCCTTTCCGAAACTGGCCGAGACGATCAAGCGGCGCGTGCAATCCAGTCGCATCGGCTTCACCGCCGGCACCGAGGGCGCTCGCTTCGACGACGACAGCGCCTACCTGCGCCTGGCCCAGTCCCGCGACATCATCGATTACGGCATGGAACCCGAGTTTGTCGGCCGCCTTCCGGTGCGCGTGTCGTGCCAACCTCTGGCGGCGACCGACCTGGAGCAAATCCTCGTCACCAGTGAGGGTAGCATTCTGCAGCAATACCGCGCCGACTTTGCCGGTTACGGCATCGCCTTCGACATCAGCCCCGCCGCCATCACTGAAATCGCACGGCTCGCGCACACGGAAAACACCGGCGCCCGCGGCCTCATGACCGTGCTCGAACGCGTGTTCCGTGACTTCAAGTTCGAACTCCCCTCCACTGCGATCAAGAGCTTCAAGATTGACCCGGACACCGTGCGCGACCCGGGCAAGGCTCTGCGCGCCCTGCTTCAGGCCAATGCCGAGCAGCAGCGCGATGTCCTGCGGGCGGAGGTCGAGACCTTTGCCGACCGCTTCAAGGCAGAGCACGGATTCGAGCTGCGCTTTGACGAAGGAGCGCTCGGGGTGCTGATCGAACAAAGCCTCGCCGCCGACAAGACCATCCGCGCCCTGTGCGAGGAACGGTTTCGCGACTTCCAACACGGCCTGAAGCTGCTCGTGCGCGACGGTCGCGAACCCATCTTCGCCATCACCAAGGAGGTCGCCTTGAATCCGGCCAAGGCCATCTCCGACTGGGTCGTCGCCGCCTTCCGCGGCTGAACGATTGCGCCTCGCCAAGGCCGTATCGGCCGGCGAGCCTGTCCCGCTTGCGTCCTGCCACGTCCATGCCCGATCCCGTCGCCGTCAACTCCATGTTCTCCCGCATCGCCCGTCGGTACGACGTGGCGAATCGTCTGCTCAGCGGCGGCACCGACGTCTGGTGGCGGCGCAAGCTGGTGCGGTCGGTTGCGGCGACCGCCCCGCGGGATGTCCTCGACCTAGCGACCGGCAGCGGCGATGTCGCGTTCGCCTTGGGCCGGAGGCTTCCCCCGTCCACCGCCATCACCGGCATGGATTTCTGCCAGCCGATGCTCGACGAAGCCGAGATCAAGAAACGGCAGGCGGGAGGATTCACCAACCTCACGTTTCAGCCCGGCGACGGCCTGAACCTGCCTGCCGCCGACGCGAGCTTCGACGCCGTCACGCTCTCGTTTGGTCTGCGCAACATGGCCGACCGCGCCCGTGCGCTCGCTGAAATCCATCGGGTGCTGCGGCCCGGTGGACATCTTTTCCTGCTCGAGTTTTCCCAACCCTACGGATGGTTCCGCCCGTTCTACTACTTCTACTTGCGGCGCATTCTGCCGATCCTCGCCGCCGCGGTGACCGGTGACCGCAGTGCCTACGAGTACCTCGGAGGATCAATCGAGACTTATCCCGGACATGCCGCCATGACTGCGGAAATCCGCCGGGCCGGCTTTGCCGAGGTGAACGTTACCCGCATGACGGCCGGCATCGTGGCCCTCCATCAGGCCACAAAGTAAATCAAAGCGGCCCGTAGGCCCGTGCGAGGCAGGCCTCAGTTGAACGATTTGCCACACCCGCAGGTGCTGGCTGCATTCGGATTCTTGATCTCGAAGCCTTTGCCCTGGAGCCCGTCGTCGAAGTGAATGTGCGACCCGTCGAGGTACGCATGGCTGGCCGGGTCGACCAAAATCTGCAGGCCCTCGCTCTCGCTCGTCACATCATCCGCCTTCGGGTCGTCGAACGACATCCCGTACTGAAACCCCGAACAGCCGCCTGATTCGATGAAAACGCGCAGCCGCTTCTCCGGCGCGTGCAACTCGGCGTGCATCGCGCGGATCTGTCGGGCGGCTTCCGGAGTGAGCGTGATCATGCGCTCAACCTACGATCGTAACCCCAGCTGTCAACGGACCCAGATCCGCCACAGCATTTTCCGTGCTAGATGAAACTTCGCCTCTTGCAAGCGACCGCCCCGCCCCCTTCACTGGGAGGAGTGGCAGCCCTCAAGCACATCTTCAACGAACTCCATTACGAGCTGACGCGCAAGATCGCCGAGGGTGGCATGGGGTTGGTCTACGAGGCACTTCAGCGCGGTTCCGGCAATTTCAAGAAGGTCGTGGCCGTAAAGCTGATCCGGGAGGAGTACTCCGCCTTGGAGGAATTCCAAAAAAATTTCATCGGTGAAGCCCGGCTGGTCGCCGACTTGATTCACACCAACATCGTCCAGACCTACCATCTGGGCCAGATCGGCGGACAGTACTTCATGGTGATGGAGTACGTGAACGGTGTGAACCTTGAGCAGGTCATCGAGAAACACCGGGCCAAGAACCTCGCCATCCCGATCGATATCGGCGTGTTCATCGTCTCGCGCATCGCCCGCGGCCTCGCCTACGCCCACGAGAAGTGCGACAAGGACGGCCGGCACCTCAACATCGTCCACCGCGACATCGGCCCGAAGAACATCATGCTCGCCTACGAGGGCGATGTGAAGCTGACGGACTTCGGCATCGCGAAGGCCCTCGACCTCATGTACAATGAGGAAGGCAAGGTGATCGCGGGGAAGGACGAATATCTGTCCCCCGAACAGGCCAGCTACGCCGTGACGGACGCGCGGGCGGATATCTTTGGTCTCGGCATCGTTTTGACCGAGCTGTTGCTGGGCCGGAACATCTTCCGCTCCGCCGACCGGCTCGAATCACGCAAGAACGTGCTCAGCATGCCCATCCCGGTCTTCGGCACCCTGCGTCCGGAGATCGACGCCAAGCTCGAGGCGATCATTCAGAAAGCCCTGCAGCGTGACCGCGACAAGCGCTACCAGAGCGCGTATCAGATGCTCAACGATCTGGAGCTCTACCTCTACTCCGACCGTTACGGCCCCACCAACGAGAAGTTGGGCATCTACCTCAAGCAGCTGATGGATTACGTGCCCCCGGGTGCGTCCCTCGCCTCCTCCTCGTTACCCCGCCCCGGCCTGACACCCTTGGCACGCCCCCTGCGCTAAGACCTGTCACCATGAGCGGACCCGGATTCAGCCAGGACCTACGCCAGCGCCAGACCCAGTCCCTGGTCCTTGCGCCGCAGCTGCGGCAGTCATTGAAGATCCTGCAGGTCGCCGCCCTGGACCTGCGCTCCGTCATCCAGGAGGAATTGCAGAGCAATCCCACGCTCGAAGAGCTGCCGATGGAGGGAGTCAGCCTCGACAAGGAGACAGCGGCGGAGAACAAGGACAAGGCCGACGACACCGGCGACCAGCGCGAGGAGATGGATTTCTCCAAGGAGTTCGAGATCCTCAACAAGATCGACGACGACTGGCGGGACTACATGGCGAATGCCGGCGGGAATCAGCCGTACACGTCCGAGGACGCCGAAAAGCGCCAGCATTTCTTCGATTCCCTCGTCACCGAGACGTCGCTGCAGGAGCACCTCATGCAGCAGGCCGAGCTGACCGACTCCAGTCCCGAGTTGGTCCAGGCGATGCGCTACCTGGTCGGTTGCCTCGATGATCGCGGCTTCCTGACCCAGTCCCCCTCGGACGTCGCCCTGCAGACCAGCCTGCCCCTCTCCGTCGTCCAGGAAGCAGTGCGCATGCTCAAGACCTTCGATCCGCCCGGCATCGGTGCGCAGAGTCTTGAGGAATGCCTCCGCCTGCAGCTCGCCGCCAAGGGCCGCAGCGACAGCCTCGCGGCCCGCATCGTACGCGATTATTTCGAGCTGCTCACCCGCCGGCGGATTCCCGAGATCGCCCGCAAGACCGGGGCCTCGATGGATGACGTCCAGCATGCGATCGAGGAGATCGGCGGACTCGACCCGGCGCCGGGCCGACGCTTTGCGGATGACAACAACCGCGTCGTCGTTCCCGACGTCACCGTCGAGAAGGACGGCGACGAATGGCGGATCGTACTCAACAACGACTACATTCCCCGGCTGCGCATCTCGAGCACCTACCGCGAACTCATCGCCAAAGGCACGCTGAACAAACAGGAACGCGACTACCTTCGCGAACGCATGCGGTCGGGCAAGTTTCTCATCAACTCGATCGAGCAGCGGCAGCAGACGATCGAGCGCATCACGCGGGAAATCATCCAGGTGCAGCGCGAGTTCTTCGAACACGGGGTCTCGCGGCTGAAGCCGCTCACGATGACCCAGATTGCCGACGTGGTCGGCGTCCACGAGACGACCGTGAGCCGGGCGATCGCCAACAAGTACATCAAGACCCCGCACGGTGTCTTCGAATTCAAGTTCTTCTTCACCCCGGGCTATCAGGCACAGAGTGGCGACGCGGTCTCGAACACGAGCGTGAAGGAGATGATCCACAATCTCGTCGAGGGCGAGGACCGGAGCCAGCCGTTGAGCGACCAGGAAATCGTCGCAAAACTGCAGGAGCGCGGCATCAAGATCGCCCGTCGCACCGTGGCCAAGTACCGTGAGGAACTTGGGCTGCTGCCGAGCAACCTGCGGCGCGAATACATCTGAGCGGCGCGATCGCGGCGGCCGTGGGTGCGGTCGGGCGCTAAGCCAGACCGATTCCGGGTTCGATCCTCAACTCGGCGGTCGGCCCCGACTGCACCGTCGGATCCACCCAGGCCGCGAATGCAATCATGCCCGCATTGTCACCGGTGTGCCGCGGCTCCGCCGCAAGGGATGCGACGCCCTGGCGCCGGGCAAGACCGTCGAGCGCGATCCGGAGCGCACGGTTGTTCGCGACGCCACCGGAGAGTCCGAAGCTGCGAAAACGTCCTCCGTTGCCCGGCCCCTGCTGGAGCGCAGCCTTCGTCTTGCGCTCAAGGGCATCGATCACCGCCTGCTGATAACTGGCACACAGGTCAGGCATTCGGTCAGCAATCTCCGACCGGGACATCTTCTCCAATCGGTAACGCAGGCTCGTTTTCAATCCGGAGAAACTGAAATCGAGCTCGCTGCGGGGGCCGATGCCCCGCGGAAAATCGAAGGCGTCGGCCCGACCCGCCGCCGCTTCGCGCTCAATCAGCGGGCCACCCGGATACCCGAGCCCGAGAAGTTTGGCGCCCTTGTCGAGGGCCTCACCGGCCGCATCATCCCGCGTGGTCGAGAGGACCGTGAGCGACCGCCGTTCGTCGATGACGAACAGCAACGTATTGCCTCCCGAAACAATCAGCCCGAGATGCGGCAGCAGCGCGGCCAGACGTTCGTCGAATCGACCGGGATCCGCCGCGTGCACACCGATGAAGGGCGAGAACGCATGACCGCGGAGATGATTCACGCCCACGAGCGGCACCCGCAACGCCGTGGCCAACGCCTTGGCGGCGGCGACCCCGATGGCCAGGCACCCGGCCAAACCGGGCCCATGAGTCACGGCCACGGTGGTGACGGCGCCAAACTCCGGCGCCGAACGGGCAACCGAAACCAGCGGTCCGATCGTGCGCAGGTGCTCCCGGGTCGCAAGGTCGGGCACGACGCCGCCATGGCGCCCATGCAACGCAATCTGGCTGTGCACCCATTCGCCAACCAGCCCCCGGCCGGGCGCGAAAAGTGCCAGCGCGGATTCGTCGCACGAGCTTTCGAGCGCGAGGATCATCGGCTCCGCCACGGTCAACGCAGCGACGCCACCTTGCGCTGATCGAGCTTCTTGACCGCGCGCAACACGTCGAGCGCCGCCTCCAACTGCCGGTCCACCACGGGTTCGAAGCCGAAGCGTTCCTTGAACTCCTCCGGATCCTTGATGTCATCCCGTGCGCGCTGCAGGCGCACCTTGCCGTCCTCCGCCGGAGTCATCACCACCTCGACGTGCGGTTCGATGCCACGCTCGTGAATCGTCGCCCCGCCCGGCGTGTAGTAGCGTGCCGTAGTCAGGCGGAGGCCTTCGCCGTTGCGAAGGCGAAAGATCGACTGCACCGAACCCTTGCCAAAGGAACGCTCACCCACGACCACCGCCCGGCCCGTATCCTTGAGCGCTCCCGCGACAATCTCGGCCGCACTGGCGCTGCCGGCGTTGATCAGGACGGCAATCGGCAAACGGTACGTCTCGCCTTCACGCGTGGAGCGATACTCCTCCCGGTCCTCCGCGCGGCGACCCTGCGTGTAGACGATCAACTCATCCTTGGCGAAAAACGGCTCCGAAACCTGCACCGCCGCATCGAGCAATCCGCCGGGATTGTTGCGCAGGTCAAGCACCAGGCTGGCCATCCCCTCGTCCCGCAGCCGCTGGAGGGCCGCGGCGAACTCGGCGCCGGTGCGTTCCGAAAACTGGGCCAGTCTCAGGTAGCCGATGCCGTCGTCCAGCAGCCTCGCCTCGCTCACACTCTCCAGCTTGATGACCTCCCGGACCAGCGTGAGCGTGAAATCGGCCCCTGTATCTGGCCGATGGATACCTACGGAAACCTGCGTCCGGGGACGGCCGCGCAGGCGGTTGATGACGTCGTCCATCGACGGGGACTCGAGCCGCTCCCCGTCCACGCTGACGATCTGGTCGCCGCGCAGGATGCCGGCCCGTTCTCCGGGGGTGCCGGCGATCGGCGCAATCACCACCACCCGTTCGTTGCGCATCTCGACCTGCACGCCGATGCCCCCGAACTCGTTGCTCATGTCTTCCTGCAACGCCCGGTAGGCCGGCGCCTCCATGAAATCCGAATGGGGATCAAGCGACGTCATCACGCCCTTTAGCGCCGAGCGGGTGAGCGCCTGAACGTCCGCCGGCGCCTCCTCCACGTAGTTCTCGTTCACGATCTGCAGCACGTCCCGGACGTAGGCGGCAGAGCGATCGAGATCCCGCCCGGGCCAGAGCCCGAAATGGACCGCCAGCCGCGCCGCCCCGAGGGCGACGGCGGTCCCGAGCAACACGCCCGTGGCGACCGAGAAAATGCGTTTGAGCATGCTCGACACTGTGGCCAACTCGATGGCTTTGTAAATAAATGGGTGCATCCCCACATGACTCGCTCACGGCCGACTGGATCGGTGCCCTCCAATCGGTCGCGGACGCACAGGGGTATATGTCGTTCGAGCGGTTCATGACCGTGGCCCTTTATCATCCCGAACTGGGCTATTACCGGCGCCACCGCCCGCGGGTCGGCTACGCTCCCGGCACCGATTTCTACACCGCGAGCACATCCGGAGCCGTGTTTGGCGAACTGGTCTGCGCCGCAGTCTGCACCCTGCTTGGCCCGAAGCGGCCCGAGGGGTTTCACTTCGTGGAAATCGGGGCAGAGCCCGGCCAAGGCGTCCTGCGAGACGTGGTACATCCGTTTGCGTCCTACCAAAGCCTGCCGTTGGGTTCGGAACTCGCCCTCCATGGGCCGTGCATCGTCTTCTCCAACGAGCTGTTCGACGCCCAACCCTTTCGACGGTTTGTCCGACGCCAAGGCGCGTGGCGCGAAGTCGGGGTGCGGCTGGAAGGCGGACGCCTCGCCGAGGCCGAGGTGCCTGTCAATCCGCCCGCCTACCTGCCGGACCACGCACCGGAGGGTTACCGCATCGATGCCCCCGAAGCGGCCGAACGTCTCGCCGCCGGGCTCGCCCGCGAGCCGTGGCACGGTCTGTTCGTCGCCTTTGACTACGGTAAATCATGGGACGAGTTGGTGCATGCGACTCCCCAGGGCACCGCGCGCGCGTACCACCGGCACACCCAGGAGCGCGATCTGCTCGCCCGCCCCGGCGATCAGGACCTGACCTGCCATGTCTGCTGGGACTGGCTCATTCGCGCCTTGAACGCGCAGGGCTTCGAACGTCCGACCCTGCAAACGCAGGAAGCGTTCTTCATCAAACATGCCGGCACGCGCATCGAGGCCTGGCTGAACACCACGATGGGCGTTCCGCCCGCCACGAAACGGAGCCTGATGCAATTGCTGCACCCGGCCTATCTCGGACAGAAGTTTGAGGTTCTGGCCGCCACGCGGGAGGAAACCAAGATTGCCCTTGATTCGGCCCCCGGCCGCTCCTTACTCTCGACCCTTTAACCAACTCGAAACCATGGCCAGAATTTGTGCAATCACCGGCAAGCGCCCCGTCAAGGGCAGCTCCATCAACCGCAAGGGTCAGTCCAAGAAGAGCGGTGGCATCGGCACCCACGTGACGAGCATCACCAAGCGCAAGTTCCGCCCCAACCTGCAGCGCATTCGCATCAAGACTGCAAATGGCGGCACCAAGCGCGTCTGGGTGGCCGTGAAGGCGATCAAGGCCGGCCTCGTCGAGAAGGTCTGATCACCCGTTCAGCTTCATTCAGCAAAAACCGCGCGCCATCGGCCGCGGTTTTTTTGTGTCCGGATGCGACCGGAAACAGCCGGGGCGGTGCCACCGCTCTCCGGCCCTTCAGTCGGGTCAAAGGGCGCGAAACACCACGGACGCGTTCTGCCCGCCGAAGCCAAGATTGTTGCTCAAGACGCCCCTCACCCGTGCTGGACGGGCGGTGTTGGGCACGTAGTCGAGGTCGCACTCGGGGTCCGGCTCGTGCAAATTAATGGTGGGAGCGAGCGTCTGTTGCTCAAGGGTCTTGGCGCAGATCACGCTTTCAATGCCACCCGCGGCGCCGAGCAGGTGACCGGTCATCGACTTGGTCGAGCTGATGGCAAGGCGCGAAGCGTGGGCGCCAAAGACGCGCTTGATCGCCAAGGTCTCGAACTTGTCGTTGTAGGGCGTGCTCGTGCCGTGGGCGTTGACGTAGTCGATCTCGTCCGGAGCCATACCCGCACTCTTGAGCGCCCGCGTCATGGCCATCGACAGGCCCTTCCCTTCCGGGTCCGGCATCGTGATGTGGTGCGCATCGCACGTCGCCGCATAGCCGGCGAGTTCGCAGTAGATCCGGGCGCCGCGCGCCTGGGCATGCGCCAGCGACTCCAACACCAGCACACCTGCACCTTCACCCATCACGAAACCGTCGCGACCGAGCGAGAAGGGACGGCAGGCTGTGGCCGGATCGTCGTTGCGCGTGCTCATCGCCTTCATCGAGCAAAAGCTCGCATAGGCAAACGGCGTGATCGAGGCCTCCGCCCCGCCCGCGATCATCACGTCGGCATCCCCGCGCCGGATCATGTGCATTGCCTCGCCCAGAGCGTGCGTCCCCGTCGCGCAGGCCGAGACCACACCGAAGTTGGGTCCGCGCGCGCCCAGATCGATCGCCACCATCCCGGAGCACATGTTGCCGATGAGGGACGGGATGGTGAACGGCGACACCTTCCGCGGCCCGCGCTCGGCCATGACCTTGAGCTGGGATTCGAACGTGAACATGCCGCCGATCCCGGAGCCAATCACCACCCCCACCCGGTCGGGGTCCTCACGCGTCATTTCGATGCCGGCGTCCTTCACCGCCTGGCGGGCGGCGACAAAACCGAAGTGGGTGTAGCGGTCGTTTCGCCGCGCTTCCTTGGGATCCATGTGGGCGGCGGCATCCCAGTCGCGCACCTCGGCCCCAATCTGGCAGGCCATCTCGGACGGATCGAAGGCCTTGATCCGGTCTACCCCACCCCGTCCGGCCACCAAACTCGACCAGAATTGGGGAACATCATGACCGATCGCCGTAACGACGCCGAGTCCGGTGACAACCACGCGCTGAGAGGGTGACAAGGTTTCCATGGGCACAGGAGTGAAGGGTGGAAAACAAAAAGGCGTTCTACCTCAGGTCCCGAAGGACGCTTGGTAGAACGCCAGAAAGACAGAAAAGGCTTACTTCGCGCCGGCCTTGGCCTTGATGTAGTCGACGACCTGACCCACCGTCTGGAGTTTCTCCGCGTCCGACTCCGGAATCTCGCCCTTGATCTCATCCTTGAACTCTTCCTCAAAAGCCATGATCAGCTCGACCGTGTCGAGTGAATCGGCGCCGAGATCGTCCAAGAACGAGGCTTGGGGCGTGATCTGCTCTTCGTTAACATTGAGCTGGTTAACGATGATCTCTTTTACGCGTTGTTCGATGGTTTTTTGGTCGGCCATGATAAGAAGTCGCTGATCAACCGGAGGCTTCACATCGCCATGCCGCCGTCAACGGCAAAAACTTGACCGGTGATGTAGCCCGCCTCCTCGCTGGCGAGGAAGGCCGTCATGTGGGCAATGTCTGCGGCTTCACCGAAACGCTTGAGGGGAACCGCCGACAAAATCTGGGTCGAAGCCTCCGGATTGTTGACGAACTCCGTGGTCATGTCGGTCTTGATGAAACCCGGCGCGATGGCATTCACCGTCACGCTGCGCGAGGCGAACTCGCGGGCCAGGGTCTTGGTCAACCCAATCATGCCGGCCTTCGCCGCAGAATAGTTCGCCTGTCCGGCGTTGCCCATGACACCCGAGACGGAGGTCATGTTGATGATGCGTCCCCACCGCGCCCGCGTCATCGGGCGGGCGAGGTGCTTGATGAAGTGGAAACAACTGGTCAGGTTGGTCTGCAGCACGCTGTTCCAGTCGTCCTCGCTCATCCGGAAAAGCAGGCCGTCCCGGGTGATGCCGGCATTGTTGACCAGAATGTCGATCACCGGGTGCTCGGCGAGCAGCTGTTCGCAGACCTTGGCCACGGCCGCTCCGTCCGCTACATCCACTGCCACCGCCTTGGCCTTGCCACCGCTGGCATTGATCGCCTGGGCCACCGCGCCGCACGAATCGGCCGACTTGGAAACGCAAATCACCGTCACCCCTTGGGCGGCGAGCAGTTCAGCGATGGCTTTGCCGATGCCGCGACCGGCGCCGGTGACGAGGGCGGTTCGATTCTTGAAGGTGAGCATGAGCGAAAAGGTGCGGGGACCAACCAAAGCGTAGCGAGTCGAAAATGGCCGGCGGATACCGGCCCTTGTCACCAGACAACCGTCTCCACCGGCTCAGTACACGTCGCGCTGGTAGCGCTTGTCCTTCTTGAGCTGCTTGACGTACTCCACGGCCTGTTCCGGGCTCATGCCCCCTTGCTGGGCGACGATCTCGTGGAGGGCCACGTCGACGTCCTTGGCCATGCGTTTGGCATCGCCGCACACGTAGAACGAGGCGCCGCCCTGGAGCCAGGCCCAGAGCTCGGCCGCGTTCGCCCGCATCTTGTCCTGTACGTAGACCTTGGCCGCTTGGTCGCGCGACCAAGCGAGATCGAGGCGGCTCACCTGGCCCTTGGCGAGGTAGTCCTTCCACTCGTCTTCGTAGAGGAAATCGGTCGATTGTTTCTGATCGCCGAAGAACACCCAATTGCGCCCCGTCGCCCCCACCGCGACGCGTTCCTGCACAAAGGCTCGGAACGGTGCAATGCCCGTGCCCGGTCCGACCATGATCACGTCCTTGGTGGCGTGATCGTCGGCCAGTCCGAAATGCGAATGAGAAACGAAGGTCGGCACCGGCGTCACGTTGACCTGGACCCGGTCGGACATGAAGGTCGAGCACACGCCCACCCGGTCGCGGCCATTGGTCTGATAGCGGACGATCGCCACCGTGAGGTGCACCTGGGTTGGGTAAGGCTTGGGAGAGGACGCGATCGAATACAGACGGGGCATCAGCTTGCGCAGGTGGTCGACGAACTCCTGCGGCGTCAGCCGGGCGCCGGGGTACTCCGCGAGCAAATCCACGTACTCCCGTTCATCGAGGTAGGCCGTCAGCTGCTCCTTGGCCTCGGGCTTCAACAGGGACTCCAGACGGGCCTTTTCCGCAGGATCGGCCGTACGCGCGAGGAACGTGTTGAGGATCTTGGCCGTCGGCCCCGCCAGCGCGAGACGTGAGGTGAGCGCTTCCCGCAGGGAAATGGGCGCCGCCAGCTTGAGCATCACCGGTGAAACCGGCTCGTCGCCCGTGGCCCCCAGGCGCTGGAGAATCTCCGCCACCTCGGAGGAGCGGTTCGTGGCAAAGATGCCGAGCGAATCCCCAACCTTATAGCTCAACCCGCTGCCGCCGATGTCGACGACCAGATGCCGGGTTTCCTTGGCCGAGCCAGGCCGGTTGAGGAGGCGATTCTCGACGATCTTCGCCGGGAAGGGATTATCCTTGGAAAAGGCAGAGGAGGCGACGGGAGCGGACATAAAACGCCGATTGAGGGCATCGCGCCATGCCCGCGCAAGCCTTAACACCTCCCGTGTTGCTCCCGGCGCCGGCACCCTGTCCGCCGGGCTTGCGTCATCCGGACAAATCACCCCAACTGCCCCGATCATGTCCGCCCAAGAACCGATTCGCGTGCAAAAATACCTCGCCGATGCCGGGGTCTGCTCGCGTCGCGCCGCCGAGGCCCTGATCACGGGCGGCGAGGTCTGGGTGAACGGCCAACTGGCCACCCTCGGCCAAAAGGTTACTCCGGGGATCGACCGGGTGACGGTGAGCGGCAAGAGCATCCGCGCCTCGTCCCAGCCCAAGCTGACTGTCGCCGTGCACAAACCCAAGGGGCTGGTCTGCTCCAACGACGATCCGCACAACGCCGACACCGTCTTTGACCTCCTGCCGCCCGAGCTGGCCCGGCTGCGCTTCTTTTGTGCCGGTCGCTTGGACAAGGACAGCGAGGGTCTGGTGATTCTGACGACCGATGGCGAACTTGCCAACCGGCTGATGCATCCGAGCAACCTCGTGGTCAAACGCTACCACGTGCGCCTCGCCGAGCCTTTCCCGCACACCAAGGTGCCGCGCCTGCGCAAGGGCGTGATGATCGAAGGCGAGCGCCTGCAGGTCGAACGTGCCGCTCTGGTCAATCCGAGCCACCAGATGTCCTGCGACCTCGATGTCTGGATGCACCACGGCAAGAAGCGCGAAATTCGCCAGCTGTTCATGGCCCTCGGCTACGAGGTGAAACGCCTCAAGCGCTACCAGATCGGCTCGTTCCCGTTGCGCGGAATCCCAGTTCGCGCCGTGAAACAACTTTCCACGCGGGAAATCTCAGCTTTATTCAAGATACCGGCGCCCCACGCTCGCTCCGCCGCCGCCAAGACCACCGCCACCGCCCATGAAGACTAAGCTCGTCGTCCTCGCCTCGCTGTTTGCGGCTTCCTTCGCCTCTGCCGCTCCTTTGCCGCAGGCCACTCCGGTCTACGTGCGCCCGGCCGCGGGCGCTCCCGTCATCGCCACCCTGCCCGCCGGCACCGAACCCGCCCCGGTCGCCACCGGCTACGGCCTGCTCCCGACCGGCTGGATCGCCGTGGCCGTCAAAGGTCCCCATGAAGTCTTCGTTCAGAACAAGGACCTGACCAAGAGCCTCGACGTCAAACCGGGCGCGCCGCTCCATCGCGACGCCAACACCCAGAGCGAGGTGCTCGCAACCGGTGCCGAGGGCGATGTGACCGAGATCATCGATCTGCGCGGGCGCTGGACGAAGCTGCTGCTCAAACGCGACCTCGTGGGCTACATCCAAGTGAGCGGGTCCGCCTCGCCCGCTCCGGCCCTCGCGACGGCCACGCCGCCGCCCGCGCCGCGCGCTCCCGCCGCCGTTGCCGCGCCGCCGGCCGCCACCGCCCCCGCAGGCCAGGCCGTGCCCCTCATGCAATCGCCGGGCGAACGCGCCCTGCCCCGCCTCTTTCAGGGCCGCCTGACCAGCACGCGCAACCCCCTTCGTCCGCGCCGTCCGTACGACTACCAGCTGACCAGCGAGGAGGGCGAACGCTATGCCTATGCCGACCTGTCCAAGCTGCTTCAGACCGAACAGCTCGACAAGTACCTCGACCGGGTTGTGGTCGTCTACGGCGCCGCGCAGCCGGTACCCGGCACGCAGGACATCGTGATTGTGGTCGAGTCCCTGCAGCTGCGCTGACCGCGACCTCCGCGGCAGCCGGAACGGTTGTCCTGCTCCGTTGGATACATCCAGCGGCATGCCGCCTGCCCGGGCGTCATGCCCGCAAACACCCGCCTTTTCCCATGACCCTCATCGACGGCAACGAAATCGCCACCACCCTGATCGCCGAACTCAAGGCCGAGGTCGCCGCCCTCCCCGGCCGCAAGCCCTGTCTCGCGCTCGTCCGCGTCGGTGACGATCCGGCCTCGGTGTCCTACGTACGCAAAAAAGAGAAGACTGCGGCCGAGATCGGGGTCGAGAGCCGCATCATCCTGCCGCCCGTCACGATCACCCAGGAGGCCTTGTTCGCCCTCATCGACGACCTCAATGCCGATCCCGGTGTCGACGGCATCCTGGTTCAGTCGCCGCTGCCCAAACACATCGACGAGGTGGCAGTCTTCCGCCGGGTCGCCGCCCATAAGGACGTCGACGGTTTCAACACCCTCAACCTGGGCAAGGTCGCCCAGGAAGACGAGAGCGGCTTCGTCGCCTGCACCCCTGCCGGGATCATGGAGCTCCTGGCCCGGAGCGGCGTCGACCTGAAGGGTAAGCACGTGGTGGTGCTCGGCCGCTCCCTCATCGTCGGCAAACCCGTCGCCCTGCTCGCCCTGCAGAAAAAGGCCGGGGCCAACGGCACCGTCACCATCTGCCATTCCGGCACCGCCAATCTCCCGGCCATCACCCGCCTCGCCGACGTCCTCATCGCTGCGATTGGACGACCCGAGTTCGTTACCGCCGACATGGTTAAGCCTGGTGCCGTCGTGATCGACGTTGGCATCAACCGAGTACCCGATTCCTCGAAAAAGACCGGATACCGGCTCACCGGCGATGTCCATTTCCCCTCCGTCTCCGCCATCGCGTCCCAAATCACCCCGGTTCCGGGCGGTGTCGGTCCGATGACGGTGGCAATGTTGATGAAAAACACCGTAAAAGCGCGCCGCCAAGGGGCGAAGTGAGGCTTTGGCGGCCTCCGGGGCGATGTCGGTCATTGCTTCCCAAGTGACCGAACCCTATCTCTTTCCCAATGCCCGCCCCCAAGATCCTGGTGGTCGATGACCAGCCCATCAACGTCCAGTTGCTCAAGCGAAAGCTGGAACGTGAAAACCTGCAGATTCTGCCCGCCTACTCCGGCCAGGAGGCGCTGGAAGTGGTCAAGGTCGACAAGCCGGATCTGATCCTGCTCGACGTCATGATGCCCGACATGGATGGCATCGAGGTCTGCCAGCGGCTCCAAGCCAGCGAGGACACCCGCTCCATTCCGGTGATTTTCATCACCGCCCGCAGCTCCAAGGAGGGCAAGCTGGAGGGGCTGGGCGTCGGCGCCGTGGATTACATCACGAAGCCCATCGATCTCGATGAAACGCTCGCCCGGGTGCAGACGCAGCTCCGTTTCGTTGCCATCAATCGGGAAATGGTCGATCTGCAGCGCCGGCTGGCCGAGGCGCGCCGCGCCGCCACGATCGGCGCCGTCACTCAGGGTATCGCCCACAATCTCAACAACCTGCTGGGGGTGGTCATCGGCTACCTCGACCTGATCAAGGTCGCCCACGACAAACCCGACCAAGTCCTGCGCAATGTCGATCACGTCGAGCAGGCCGTGCAACGCATCGTCTCGATCATTAAGCAGCTGAGCTCGCTCGTGACCAAGACCCGCCTGCCGTCGCAGAAGTTCAAGCTGTCCCGCCTCCTCTCCGGCGCCATCGAACGCTACCACGAGGAGTTCAAGATCAGCCAGCCGGTCGTGATCGACAATCCCCTCGGCGACCTCGAGGTCGACACCCACGTCGAGGTCATTGAGGACGTCATCAGCAAGGTGCTGATCAACGCGTGGGAGGCCTACGAACCGAAGCCGCCCGAGGAGCGGATCATCACGATCCGCACCGCAGTAATCGAGCGTGCCCCCGAGGGGAAGATGGTGCAGATCCGCGTCGAAGATCAGGGCAAGGGCATCGACCCCGAGATCCGCGATCACATGTTCGAACCCTTCATCAGCAGCAAACACACGGTCGGCGTGGGCATGGGACTGACCGTGGCCCGCCATTCCCTGCGCAACATGTGGGGTGACCTCACCCTCGAAGACCGTCCGGGCGGCGGCACGGTCGCCGTCATTGTCCATCCGATTGAACGCCGCAAGAAGAAGCATGCAGAGTAAGATCGCGTTTCTCGGCGCCGGCCGCATGGCCTCCGCCCTCGTCGATGGCCTGCTGGCCAAACGTACGGTCTCCGCCGGAGCCATCTCCTGCCTCGGCGGCAAAGGTGCCAGCGCCGCCACTCTCGCCCAGCGCACCGGTATCCGTCTCGCCCCCGATCTCGGATCGCTGCTGCACGATGCCGACGTGGTGGTCGTGGCATTCAAGCCTCAGCACCTCGCGTCAGCGGATCCCCGCCTGGCCGACCTCACGGAAGGCAAATTGGTGCTGTCGGTCCTCGCCGCCAAGACCCTGGCCCGACTGGAACGCACGTTTCCCCGTGCGCGCGGGCTGGTCCGCACCATGCCGAACACCCCGAGCGCCATCGGCGCCGGCATGACCGGCTGGTGTTCGCTGCGTCCGTTGGCCGAAGCCGACCGCGGCCTCGTCCTCGCTCTGCTGGGCGCGATTGGCAAGGAGGTCGAGATCCCGGAGCGCGACATCGACGCCCTCATGGCGATCAGCGGCTGCGGGCCGGCCTTCGTTTTCGAATTCTGCGCGGCGCTCCGTGAAGCCGGCGTCGCCGCCGGACTCGAACGCGGGCTCGCCCAGACGCTTGCCCTCGAAACCATCCTCGGCTCGGCCCGCCTCATGGCTCGCACCCAGGCTGAACCGGAAGCGTTGCGCAATCAGGTGACGTCTCCCAACGGCACCACCTTCGCCGGCCTGCAGCGCATGGAGGCCCGCGATTTTCGCGGCATGATGCGCGAGACCGTGCTCGCTGCCAAGGCTCGCTCCGAAGAGCTCTCCCGCCAGGAGTGACCGGGATCCGGATCGCCGGACAAAGTTCTGTTTTGCCTTCCGCGGCCGCTTGTCCGGCTAATGTGCGGACGATGAGCAAGCTTGAGGGACGTATCCTGGTCACCGGGGGAGCCGGTTTCATTGGCAGCGCCTTGGTTTGGGCGCTCAACCAGCGCGGCCATACCGACATTGTCATCACCGACCTGCTCGGCTCCGACGAGAAATGGCGCAACCTCGTGCCGCTGAAGTTCAGCGATTACGTGGAAGCGGGTGAGTTCCGCAGCCGGCTTGCCGCCGGTGCCGACGCCTTCGGGCGCTTCTCCACCGTGTTTCACCTCGGCGCCTGTTCGGCCACGACCGAGCGCAACGCCTCCTACCTGATCGACAACAATTTTGCCTACACCAAGGAACTGGCGGCCTGGGCGCTCGCGCGCGATGCACGGTTCGTCTATGCGTCCTCCGCCGCGACCTACGGCGACGGCACGGCAGGAATGGACGATCGTGACCCCCGTCTCGAACGCCTCCGGCCGCTCAACATGTACGGTTACTCGAAGCACCTGTTTGACGTTTACGCGCAACGTCAGGGCTTCCTGTCCCGCATTGCCGGGGTGAAGTACTTCAACGTTTTCGGCCCCAACGAGGACCACAAGGCCGACATGCGTTCGCTGGTGCACAAGGCCTTTCAACAAATCCAGACGACTGGGCGGGTCGGCCTCTTCAAAAGCCACCATCCCGACTACCGGGACGGTGAACAGCGCCGGGACTTCCTGTACGTCAAGGACGCCGTGGAAATGACCCTCCACCTCGCCGATGCTGCGCGCGACACCGGCGGACTGTTCAACCTGGGCTCAGGCGAGGCGAATACCTGGCTCACGCTGGCCCAAGCCATCTTTGCCGCCTTGGGCCGACCGCCGACGATCGATTTCATCGACATGCCGGAGGCGTTGCGGGGCAAGTACCAGTACTACACGAAAGCCGACATCGGAAAACTGAGGTCCACCGGTTACGACCGTCCGATGACGGCGCTGGCCGAGGCGGTTCGCGATTACGTGCAGGGTTACCTGCTTCCGAACAAGCACCTCGGCGAGTGACAAAAAAAAGGCAGCCTTGCGGCTGCCTCGTGAACTCAACGTCGTTCGTCGGACTGGTCAGGGCAGTGCGAGCAGTTCCTCGGCCGTCCACGGCGCCGTGCGGCCCGCGGCACCACCGGTACGAACCGCGGTCACCTGCTCCGTCGTGATCGGCGCGGCGTTGTTGCCCCACTCCGAACGGATGTAGGTCAGAACTTCGGCGATGCGCTGATCGTTCCAATTGTAGGCGCCCCCTTGTCCGAAGGCCGGCATGATGCCGTTGTAGGTGTTGCCCTTGACCTCGATCGGGCCCTGCAGGCCGTGGAGAAGGATACGGATCAGGCGCTCTTCGCTGCCCGTCACCCAATCGGCACCGGCCAGCGGAGGAAAGGCACCGGGGACGCCCAGGCCGTTGGCCTGATGGCAGGCGGCGCAGGCGGTGTAGTGACGTTTGCCGGCCACCCGGGGATCGATCACGGCGGTCTGTGCGCCCGTACCCATCGTCTTGGGATCGAAGCGCTCGTCGTACACCATCGAGTCGAACCCGCCCCGGTAGTGCACGAAGTAGATCGAAACGAGGAAGATCATCGTCGAGATGAAGCCGAGCAGGAACAGCGGCATGGGCGCAACGCCCTCCGCCGGTTCGGCCTTTTCCCGCAGAAGGACGCTGTGGACCTTCTGGATGCTTTCGTCAGAGGCCCCGGCCTGCTCGATGCGGGGATCGTTGTTTTTAGGATCGGCGCTCATTTCGCTTCGCCCTCCTCGGCGGCGGGCTCGACGTAGATGTTCTTGGTCTCGGGGAAGGCGTAGGGATCCTTCAGGCTGATCAGGTAGGCCACAAGGGACTCGGCGCGCTCGGTGGGGACGATCTCGTAACCCTCCGGCGGCGTATGGGAGGCCGGCATGCGCAGGGCCTTCGGCGAAGGCTCACCCACGATCTTGCGGGTCTCGAACAGGAAGGGATGCGGCGGCATGGTCGACCCGGGCGAGGTGATCGTCGGATCGTAGAGGTGCAGATAGTGCCACGTCGTGTCGGTCAAACGGGCGCCCACGTTGCGCAAATCCGGTCCCGTGCGCATCGAACCCAGCAGCACCCGCTTCTCACGGATGTAGTCACGGGCCACGCTCTGGCGTTCGCCCCAGCCGCGCTCGATGTCGGCACCAAAACCCGGGCGACGCACCTGCTGCGTGTGGCAATACATGCAGCCGAGATCCTGGTAAACGAGCTTGCCGCGTTCGGCGATACCCGGAATCGCTTCGGGGAAGACCTTACCTTCCTCGGGGGAGTAGTAAGGCGTCAGGCTCCCGTAACCAATTTGGTTGGAGAGGACGATGCCGGTCCAGGAAAACGCCAAGGCACAGAAAATACCGAGGAAAATGAGGGGAGCGCGGTTCATCGGACGACCTCCATGGTCGGAGCATTACGGAAGAGGGTCGGAGCGGTGGCATTCGACTCGCGGGGCTTCAAGAGCATCCACGTGAAGTTCACGGCAAAGGCGATGTGGCCGATCGTGATCAGAATGCCGGCTGCGCTACGGCTGAACAGGTAGGGCAGCGTGTTGCGCACGACATCCATGAAGGGGATGTCCGGATTGTTCATTTCCAATCCCTGTTTCACGCCGCCGACGGAGAGCGCGACGACGTAGGCCATGACCCCGACCGCGGTGCACCAGAAGTGGGCGCTGATTAGCGTCGCAGACGGCCATTCCTTCAGCAGCAGGCGCGGCATGATGTAGTACATGCTGCCGAACATCACCATGGTGAAGAAGGCGTACATGCCCCAGTGGGAATGTCCCACCGTGTAGTGGGTGAAGTGGGTGACCTCCGACCAGCTGCGGATCGACATCGAGGAGCCTTGGAGCGAAGTCAGCGTGTAGGAGACCGCGCCAAAGACGATGAAGCGAAGCGTCGGGCTGTACTTAAGGGCCGAGAAGCTGCCGACCATGGTCATGTGATGGTTGATCGCAGTCACAACCACCGGCACGACCATCATGAAACTGGCCGCAATACCGGCCGACTGGACCCACGCCGGCACCGGACCACCGATCAGGTGATGCACGCCCGCCCAGTTGTAGAAGAACGCGAGGGACCAGAATCCAAGCACGGAGAGGTAGTAGCTGTGAATCGGCTTACCCAGGACCTTCGGCAGGAAATAATAGACGGCCGCCAGGCCGATGGGCGTGAACCAGAGTCCGAGTACGTTGTGGGCAAACCACCAGTTGACCAAGGCCTGCACCGTGCCGCGGGCCGGTTCGAAGATCAGCATCATCTGCGCAATCGAGTACAGCCACGGGAACCAGAACAGTGCGGCGAGGATGTACCACTGCGAAACGTAGATGTGTTCCGACTTGCCGAATCGGAAGGTGATCACCGCCCAGGCACCGATCAGAGCGTAGGCAACAAACAGCAGCGGCGTCGCGTAGGCCGGCATCTCGAGCCACTCGATCGAGGTGGAGTCACCGGCCAGAATGCCGTACACCCCCACGGTCACACCGATGTTCCAAAAAGCGCCGGCAATGAAGAGGAGCGTCGGATGCCGGAGCACAGAACGGGACAGGCGCGCCATCAGCCAAAAAGCCACCGCGAAGGCCGCATTCACACTCCAGCCGTAGATGACCGTGTTCAGATGGGCCGTGCGGGCCCGGCCGAAGGTCAGCCACTCGTACTCCGCCAGGAAGCCCGGCGTGTGCATCTTGAACGACGAGATCAGGGCGAACACCGTGCCGATCAGGAGCCAAGCCACGGCCGAGATCAGGAAGAACAAGGCCGGGGCCTTCGTCGAGGCGTCGATCGCACTGAGCTCGGCCCGCTTCACCAGATCGGGCGAAGCAGACGGGCTCAGGGAAGCGGCTAAACTGGAGGAAGAAGACATCGTGGGAAAAGGCTGGTTGCGGGGGATGGGCGGAACTCAGCTCCGGGGCGTGCGGGCTGACTTGCCCGGGAACGCATCGGAAGGCTGTCCGATCGGCTCTTTATCGTCGAAGATCGAGGCCGCCCCCTTTTCGAAGTTCTTCAGCTGTCCGTTCCGCGAGGCCCAATAAAGGCCGTACACGGCAGAGGCGAGGAACAGGAGGGCAACCGGCAAGGCGACGGCGTAAAAGAACCAATCCATGCGGCTTATTTCTTGCGCGCGTTGATCTCGTCAACCGTGAGCTTCATCGCCTGCTCGATCGGCAGAAGGACGACGCCTTGGTCCTTGTTGATCCACGAATAGGTCGTCGAAGCCGTCTGCTCGCGGGCGCGAACCTCGGCCAAGCGGGCCTTGCGGCCCTCCGGAGTCAGCTTCCACTGCTCCTCCTCCGGTACGTTCACGGCTTGATCCAGCGGGGTCGGCGGGTTGCGCACGACCTGCAGGATGACGAGAAAAATCGCGAAGACGCCGATGATCGCGAGGACCAACGCCGTCTGGCCTTTGGGTGAGGAGGACGCGTCACTCATGGTGGGTCAGGGATTCGCCAATACGGGGATCGCGGATGGGGATGAGCTTGGCCGTCGGGAAGCTCTTGAGGTAGGCCCAGACACAGACGCCGCCGATGCCGATGACGGCCGTCAGGGTCCAGAGCTGGTGCACGGCGAGGAAGGGCAAGGGATCGCCGAGCTCATTCTTCTTCGAGGGCCAGACGTTGTAGATGATGTCGATCAGGAACACTGTCGCGATGAAGAAGGCGATGCGCGGCATCCAGACCTTGCTGAGCTTGATCGGGTAATGGATCAAAGTCAGGAACGGCGCCACGAAATGGCCGAAGAGCAGAAACATGCCGACCCATTTCCACTGATTGGGTTGACCGTCGCTGTTGTTGATCTCACGCAGGTTGTACCAGAAGGTTTCCTCGGGAATGTTCGCGTTCCAGATCAGGAAGTACTGGGAGAAGGTGACGTAGGCCCAGAACACGGTGAAGGCAAACATGAGCTGGCCGATGCTGTGAAGGTGGTTGTTGTTCAGCACCCCCTTGTAATCGCCGCGCAGCCACAGCCAGATCATGATGATCACTCCGGCCGAAAGCGCAGCGCGAACGCAGCCGGCAAAGAACCACACGCCGTACATCGTCGAGAACCAGTGGTAATCGAGCGACTTCACCCAGAGGATAATGCAGAGCGTGAGGGAGATGGCGGCAAGCGGGAGGCCCATGGCAGCCGTGACGCGATTCTTGAAGGTCCACTTCACGTCGCCATCGAGGTCCTGATTGAAGGACGCCGTGCGCAACCGGGAGGACAGCCACATCCAGATGAGGAATGAGCCCACCGTGCAGAATAGGAACATGTTCGGGTTCAGCAGGGCCGATTTCTTCACCCAGAGGATGTCCTGGCCGACCGTGCCTTCACCGCCGACCTTCGCGAGGTCATATGCCGGGTCGAACCACTTCCAAATGATGCTGCTGTCCACGAAGCTCGCAATCAGCAGCGGGACGAAGAGCAGCGCGAGCCACTTGAAGGCGGCCAAGCCGTGCTCGAACTGACGCCGGATCACCGTCGACCACGAAGCATCAAAAATGTGATGGATCATCACGAGGAACAGCATGCCGAGGGCGATGCCGGTCCAGAACGTCATGCCGACGAGCCAGGAAACCGCCACTTTCGCGGGGCCCGAGACGAGCAAGCCGACGGCCGTGACGCCGATGCCGGCGAGACCGATGGCAAGAGCCTTGCCGGCCGCAGGGGCACCGGACGCCACCGCGGGGGCGGAGGCAGGAAGAGAGGTGGCGCGAACAGTCGCAGCGTGAGTGCTCATTGGATACCAAGCTCCGCTTTGTGGGACGGGGGGACATCGGCCGCAGTGCCCGTGTGGGCCCGCTGGAGGGCGCGGACGTAAGCCACGATCGCCCAGCGATCGTTCAGGTCCAATTTGTCGCCGTAGCCGTACATCGTGTTTTTGCCGTTGGTGATCGTGTTGTAGATCTCACCGTCGGCCTGGTTGCGGATCAGATCGTTGTGGAAGCTGGCCGCGTTGCCCAAACCGTAGCTGGCCACGATGCCGCGCCCGTCGCCGAGTTGGCCGTGGCACACCGCGCAGTAGATGCCGTAACGTTCCCGGCCGCGCTCCATGAGCACGTTGTCGACGGTGACGCTAGCCGGAAACCCGCGGGCCCATTGCCCGCTGGCATCCTTGCCGGCGGCGAGGTGGGAATCGGCGCGGAGATCGCCGCGGGCAACGACGCCCACCGGCAGAGGCCGGTCCGAGCGGCCATCGGCAAAGAAGGCCGAGGAGCTCTGCGGGTTGTAGCGCGGCATGCGATCCATGTCCGGAAACACTTCCAGCGGAGGCTTGGTGGAGATGGATCCCCGGAAGCCGAGCGCCCCGACGGTCAGGACGACGAGGAAGAAGGTGGCGAGATAGACGTAGCGCATGGCTCAGGCTTCCATTTCGGTGATGTCCTTGCCGCCGGCCTTTTCGAGCAGGGCCTTGGTGGCGGCGAGGTTGAATTTCGGATCGCGCGCTTCGATGACGATGAGGAACTTGTCGTCCAGACCGCGCACGATCTTGTCGCTCTTGAGCACCGGGTGATAGTGCATCGGCAGACGGTTGAGGAAGAGCATGCCGCCGATCGTGGCGAACGCCGTGAACAGGATCGTCAGCTCGTAGGACACCGGAAAGGCGAACATCGGGCTGAAGTAAGGCTTGCCGCCGACGATCAACGGGTAATCCACGGCGCCGGTCCACCAGATCAGCGACATGCCGGTGGTGAAACCGAGCAGGCCGCCGACGAAGGAGAAACGGGGCACCACCGAGCGGCGCAGGCCCATGGCCTTGTCGAGCCCGTGGATCGGGAACGGCGTGATGCAGTCCCAGAACTTGTAGCCGGCATCGCGCACCTGTTCCGCGGCGTGGTACACCTCAGGAACGGTGTCGAAGGTGGCGATCAGGCCATGTGAGGAAGAGGACATGGTCGGAAGGGCTTAGTGGTGGCCGTGACCCGCATGCGGATCAGCCTGGGGAGTGACCGCCTTGAGCTCCGCCATGGGCATGACGGGCAGGAAGCGGATGAAGAGGAGGAAGAGCACGCTGAAGACACCAAAGGTGCCGAAGAACGTGAAGATCTCGACGATCGACGGGCTGTAGTAACCCCAGCTCGACGGCAGGAAGTCGCGGGCGAGCGAGGTCACGATGATGACGAAACGCTCGAACCACATGCCGACGTTGACGAAGATCGAGAGCACCCACACGAGCCACGTGTTCTCGCGCACCTTCTTGAACCAGAAGAACTGCGGCGTGATCACGTTACACGAGATCATGATCCAGTAGGCCCAGGCGTAGTGACCGAAGGCGCGATTGATGAAGGCGAAGCCTTCGTACGGATTCGCGCCATACCAGGCGATGAAGAACTCCATGCCGTAGGCGTAACCGACGATCGTGCCGGTCGCTAGGGTCACCTTGCACATGCAGTCGATGTGGTACTGCGTGATCAGGTCCTCGAGCTTGTAGATCGCGCGCAGGGGCAGCATCAGCGTCAACACCATGCCGAAGCCGGAGAAGATCGCGCCCGCCACGAAGTACGGCGGGAAGATCGTCGTGTGCCAGCCCGGGAGCAGGGAGACGGCGAAGTCGAACGACACGATCGTGTGCACGGAGAGCACGAGCGGGGTCGAGATGCCGGCGAGGATGAGGTAGGCCATCTCGTAGTTGCTCCAGTGGCGGTTGGAACCGCGCCAGCCGAGGGCAAAGAAGCCGTAGAGCGCGGAGCGGAGCTTGTTGCCGGCGGCGAAGAACCGGTCGCGCAGGATGGCGAGGTCGGGCAGGAGGCCGATGTACCAGAAGAGCACCGAGACCGTACCGTAGGTCGAGACGGCGAACACGTCCCACTCGAGCGGCGAACGGAAGTTCTGCCAGATCGCGTTGGAGTTCGGGATGGGGAACAGGTACCAGGCGAACCAGACACGACCGACGTGGAAGACGGGGAAGATCGCAGCGCACACCACGGCGAAAATCGTCATCGCCTCGGCGGCGCGGTTGATCGACGTGCGCCACTTCTGGCGCAGCAGGCACAGAATCGCGGAGATCAGCGTACCGGCGTGGCCGATACCGATCCAGAACACGAAGTTGACGATGTCCCACGCCCAGTTGACCGGATTGGCGTGTCCCCACACCCCGACGCCCGTGGCGACGAGGTAGGTGATGCCGGCCACGGTGAACGAGGCGACAAAGCACGCGAGGATGAAGCAGACCCACCACCAGGTGGGGGTCTTGCCTTCAATGATCCCGCAGATCTTGTCGGTGATCCAACCGAAGCTCCGGTTGTGTTCGACGAGCGTCGCGCGCGGCAGCTCCGCCGGCTTGACCTCCTTGAGGATCGCCGGAGCGGCGACCGCATGTTCAGCAGCGTGAGCCATTAGCTGAGTCCTCCGAAGTTCTTGGCGGTATCGATGGCGCTGTGACTGTGGCCGTGGCCGTGGTCATGGTCGCCGTGCACGGGATGATTCTTGGCGTCGTATTCCTTGCGGCTGAGCGGCAGCGAGGCGTAGTCGGGCATGGCCTGGTTGGGATTGCGCAGCTTGCCGAGGTAGGTCGTGCGCGGGCGCACGTTCAGGTAGCCGAGGAGCGCATAATCATGCTCCAGGGCCTTCGCCTTGGACACTTCGCTCTGCGGATCGAGGATGTTGCCGAAGACGATGCTGTCGACCGGGCAGACCTGCTGGCAGGCCGTCTTGATCGTGCCGTCCGGCACCAGGATGTTGTTCGAATTGCGGGCGATCGCCTTCTGCTGGATCTTGGCCTGCTGGATACGCTGCACGCAGTAGGTGCACTTCTCCATCACGCCGCGCATGCGCACGCTCACATCCGGATTCTTCACCATCTTGACCAGCTCCGGCATGCCACTCTTCCCCAGCGGTCCGAGGTAGAGCTCGTCGATCTGGCGCTTGTTCCAGTCAAAGAAGTTGAAGCGACGCACCTTGTACGGGCAGTTGTTCGCGCAATAGCGGGTGCCGATGCAACGGTTGTAGGCCATCGTGTTGAGGCCTTCATCGTCGTGAACAGTGGCATTGACGGGGCAGACCACTTCGCACGGGGCGAGTTCGCAGTGCATGCAGCCGACGGGCTGGAGCGAAACCTGCGGGTCTTCCGGAATTTCACGGTTGCCCGCGCCACCGAAGGCTGCGGCGTCAATGTTGCCGTCGGAATAGTAGCGATCGAGGCGGATCCAGTGCATTTCGCGGCCGCGGAGCACCTGGTCCTTGCCGACGATCGGGATGTTGTTCTCTGCCTGGCACGCGATCACGCAGGCATTGCACCCGATGCACGTGTTGAGGTCGATCGACATGCCCCACTGGTGCACGCCCTCGAAGTTCGGCGTTTCGTAGAGCGAATTGCCGCGCGGCGTGGTCGTGGCGATAAAGGCCGGATCGGCGCCGGCGTCCTTGCCCAGGTTGGCCGGAGCATGCGCCTCCATGCCGATGGTGTCGACGTACGCCGGGTTGGCCCGGAAGCCGCTCTCGCCCTCGAGATTGGCTTCACGGACGATGTCGCGTCCTTCCATCGACCAGTGTTCCTGGGTGTTCGCCAGAGCGTAGGTCTCGCGCGTCACCGTGAGCTTGGCTCCGGTCGCAATCGCCAGGCCGGTCGTGGTGCGGACGGGGTAGAAGTCATGTCCCACGCTCTGCCCCACCCGACCCGACACCTTGCGGCCGTAACCGAGCGGGAGAACGATGGTCCAGTTCGAGAGTCCGGGCTGGATGCTGAGCGGGCCCCGCACCGTGCGGCCGTTGACCGTCAGCTCGCCAATGAAGGCCATCTCCTGACCGCGTTTGAAGTTCGCGGTCTCCTTGCGGGCGACCTGAATAAGCGAACCCGCCGGATCGATGCCGAGTTCCTTGGCCAGACGCGGGCTGATGAGAATCGCGTTATCCCACGCCACCTTGGTGATCGGATCCGGACATTCTTGGAGCCAGCCGTTGTTGGCGAAGCGGCCGTCATCCATCTTGTGGTCCGTCACGAACCGCACCTCGAGGCTGTCCTTGGAGAGCGCCGGATAACTCGGGGTGGTGCGGAACAGATCCGCCACGCCAGCCGAGCGATAGGTCACATCGGCGCGCCGATAAGCGGAACCCTCAAGCAGGCCGTCATGGAGGAACTTGCGGAACACCGCGGCCGCATCGCCGCCGGCAAGGCCGGTGACGGTGGTGTAGACCAGCGTGTAAGGATCGGTAACCGTTTCACCCGCGATCCGGGCCAGCACCTCGATCTCGGTTAGCCCGTTGAAGAGGGGCAGGATCATCGGCTGGATCGGCACGATGGTACCGTCAACCGTGCGGGCATCTCCCCACGACTCAAGGTAATGGGCGGCCGCAATGTGCACGTTGGCGATCCGGGAGGTCTCGTCGACGTAGTAGCCAAACCGCACGACTTCCCGCGCGGCCTTGGCCACCGCGGCAAAATCGAGATCGGCCGGCGCATTGTAGGCGGGATTACCACCGAGGATGACCAGCGTTGACACCGAACCGGCCTTCGCGGCTTCGGCGAGCTGGGCAAGGGTCGACGCGGACGGGGTCGGAACCTCGACCAACTCCACGGTCGAACCAAGATTCGCGAGCGCAGCGTTGATCGCGTAGGCGATCGCGTGCACCTGCGCCGGCTGATGGGCGCCCGCAATCACGATCGACTGGCCCTTGTGCGCGAGCAGGTCGGCCGCACAGGCGTCGAGCCACTTGTCCTGATCCTTGAATTCAAGCCCTTGGGTAAGGGGAGCAAACGTCGTCTGCCCGGTGACTTTGCCGTGCAAGGCCGCAATGAAGGCCAGCATGTGGCTGCTCGCGAGGCGCAGGCGGTGGTCGGCCATCGAACCCGTGAGTGTGAACGTGCTTTCGACCGCATACAGGCGGTTCATCGCATCCGTCTTCGTGCGCACCCGGCGGGCCTTGCCGAAGTCGCGCGCGTACATCAGCGCACCCGCCTCGGCGTGGAAGAAGTCGGCGTCGACCGACACCACGCGGGCGGCTTTGGCAAAGCGGTAGATCGGCTTCACGTTGCGGCCAAAGGCCGCCTGTGCCGCGGCGAGCGGAGCTTCGTCCGTCACCGGCTCGTACTCGGCCCAGAGGGCGCGGGGGAACTTCCGCTTCAAGGCCGCGACCAAGCGGGCGCGGGTCGGGGAGGCGGACTCCTCGGCCAGGAAGGCAAGGCCGCTGCCGTCGCCCGAACCGAGCGAGGCGAGCTTGTCGTTGATTTGCGCCGCAGTGGCGGAGCGGCCGCCGATCGTGTGCTGGGTGGCGCGGTCCGGATCGTACAGGTCGAGAATCGAAGCTTGGGCGAGCAGCGACGAGGCACCGCCATGAGCGGCGTACGTGGGATTGCCCTCCAACTTGGTGGGACGACCCTGGTGAGTTTCGGCCAGCACCGGGAGGGCCGCCTTGCGCAGCGGGAACGCCGTGGCGTAGTACTGCGGCAGACCAGGGATGACGCCCTCGACCGACTTGCCGTACGGGAGGATGTGCGCCTCAGGACGGCGGCAGCCCGACGCCAGGCCCACGCCGCCAAGGGCGAAGGACGCGGCCATCAGCTTGAAGAAGTGACGCCGATCGACGCCGTCGAGCTGGGATGCTCCCTCGGGAAACTCGCGCGCCAGCTGGTCCTTGAAACCCGGCGTGGCGGAAAGTTCGTCGAGACTGCGCCAGTAGCGCGGCCCGGAAAGTTCGCTCGGGGACGGTTCGGGATGGACAACGTTTCGTTTCATCGGTGGCAGCCGGAGCAGCTTTGCGGAGGTTTCACATTCCAGTCGTGGACGAACTTCTTGCCCTGCTCGAGCTGGGCTTCGACGCCGCCGGGATGCTTCCAATCAAGGTTGGTCACGAGTTCAGGCGAACGGAGGAACTTCTCCGGCTCGCGATGGCACTCCAAGCACCAGCCCATCGAGAGCGGCTGTGCGTGGGTGACCACTTCCATTTCGTTGATCTTGCCATGGCACTCCACGCAGGAAACGCCGCGGTTCACGTGAACGGAGTGATTGAAATAAACGTAGTCCGGAGCCTCATGCACCTTCACCCACGGTACGGGATCGCCGGACTCATAGCTGGCCCGGACCGGAGCCAGCAGCGGGCTGTCCTTCTTGACCTGGCTGTGGCAGTTCATGCACGTCTGCGCGGTCGGCACCGCGGCGTGGGCCGCCTTCTCCACCGTGGAGTGGCAGTAGCGGCAATCCAGACCCAGCTGGCCGGCATGAAATGCGTGGCTGAACGGAACCGGCTGGACCGGCGCATACCCGACGCGGGTGTATTTCGGCGTCGCGTAGTACGTCGTCGCCGCAGTGACGATGCCAACGAGCACGAACAGATACACGATGATCTGCAAGGGCAGCCGGTTGGCCGATTTGGGAAAGAGTTTCGACATAGGCCTGAGGGATCCGGGGCGGACCGGACGGGTTAAACGGTTTCGGACCGGCGGGCGACCGCCCGATTTTCAGGACGCAGCACAAACGGGGCCGGACTGGCTGCAGTCTCAGCACGTTGACGGCCAAAAAGGCGGGGCGTGATGCCCGCGGCGGCGATGAGGCCCACTACTTTGCCGAAAAACGACTTTCGAGAATATGGTTGGGTCACGGGTCGACGTGGTTTTGAGAAAATCAGTGGAGGAGCGAAGGCACCGGAGTTTCCAAAGTAAACCAAAAATTCCCACGGAACTTTTTTCTGCGCCAATAAATTAGCGCGAGGGCTCCACCGCGCCCGTGGCACTTATTGACCACCCCGCCCCGCTGGCGCAAATGGGCGTCGGTCTCAGGTCGCGCCGCGGAGTCGGTGCTCGTCTGGCGCCCTTGTGACCAGCGGTCGCCGTGCCGCCGTCAGCTGACAAACACGCCGTCGCGCATCGGACGCACGTGGTCGCACCGGTTGGCGATGTCCGGATTGTGCGTCACGAGAACGATGGCTTGGCCGTTTTCCTTCGCGAGACGGGTCAACAGGTCGAACACGATGCCCGAGTTCTTTTGGTCAAGATTTCCCGTGGGCTCGTCGGCGAGGATGATCGCCGGCTGGTTGGCGAGGGCACGGGCAATGGCAACGCGCTGCTGTTCACCACCGGAAAGCTGCGTGCCAAGACGGTGGGTCTTTTCTCCCAGACCGACCGAGGTGAGCAGGGCATGCGCTCGAGCCTCCATCTCCGCCGCGGACAGCCGGCCGAGTTTACGCATCGGCATCATCACATTCTCGAGAGCCGAGAACTCCAGCATGAGAAAGTGGAACTGGAACACGAAACCGATGTGCTCGCCCCGGGCGGCAGTACGCGCCGCATCGTCGTCATTCGACATCAGCCGGCCGCCGATGGTGATCGAGCCACCATCCGGACGGTCGAGCAGGCCGAGTTGGTAGAGCAAGGTGGACTTTCCGCACCCCGACGGACCGACGATTGCGTAGACCTGCCCCCGCTCCGCCTCGAACGACACGCCCTTGAGCACATGCACCCGCCCTTCGCCTTGTCCGAGGTAGCGATGGAGATCGGCGCAACGCAGGGCGACGCGCCGATCTCCATCGCCAGGACTGGCAGTGGGTAGACCGGAGGCAGGAGGAGGGAGACCGGATGACATCAGAAATCGCGTTTCCGCACTTGGATGAGTTTTCCAAGCATGGCCGAGACTTTTCGGCTTTTCTCAATCATTTCTTTGCAGCCTGTGGCGTCAATCTCGCCCAGCTTGGCCGCGAGGTAGAGTTGGGTGCGAAGCTCGCCACTTGAACCACGTGCGTAGCCCAGAAATTGAACGAACTCTTTGTTCGACTCCCGTTCGTACCCTTCCGCGACATTTGACGGAATTGACACCGCCGCCCGCTGCATTTGCTCCCTAAGGCCAAAATCACGCGACAATCTGAGCGCGGAATAAATCGCAACGGCGAGCTGCATGCTTTCCTTCCAGACATCGAGGTCTTCAAACCGGGTAATCTTGGGTCTCATCGGCAGGCTGCGGTTGAATGTGGTGTGCGTGTTTCGTCGCCTGGAATTTCGGTCTGCCTGCTCCTTGCTCCGGCCTCCGCTTTTCCTTCGGAAAAGCTCAGAGCGCTGTGCCGCGGATGACGTCTCCCGGCTCGAGGCGGGCAGCCCGGCGGGAAGGGACGAGGCTGGCCACCATGACCATCACAACGGCGGTGGAAGTCGCCGCGATGTAGTGCCAGATTGACCACGCCACGATGAAATGATCGGTGGCAAAGATGCCGCGGATGCGGATCGGCATCTGCGAAACCGAATAGGTGACCCCCGCCCCCAGGGCCGCGCCCAAGACCGTGCCGATCGCAAGCACCACCGCCGCCTGCCAGAGAAAGATCCGTAGCACGTCGCGGCGGGTGTAACCCATCGACCGCAGGATCGCGATGTCCTTGGTCTTCTCCATGACGATCATGGCGAGGGTGTTGAACATGGCCAGGCCGGCGATGAGCGTGAAGACCGAGACGGTGATGGCCGACGAGATGCGCAACGCCCGGAACACCTCGAGCCAGGTTTTCTCGCGCTCCTGCCAGGACCGCACGCTGTGGCCGAGCACCGCGGTCATGTGGGCCGCATCGTCTGTGGCGCGGGCGCGGTCGTAGAGGTTGACCTGCAGGAACGAAGCACCGGTCGGTTTCTTGATGAGCGAGCGGCCCTCGCCCATGTGCATGTACACCCGCATGCGGTCGATGTCGCTCACGCCGGTCTCGTAGAGCGCAGCGACCCGGTAACGCCGGATCTCACCGTCGAACTGGAGCTGAATTGATTCGCCGATGTCGACCTCGAGGCGCTGGGCCATCTCGAGGCCGAGCAGCACAGTAAGCGGACTGTTGCGGAAATCTTCGAGGCTGCCACGGACAATCTGGCTGCCGAGGTCGGACACCTTGAGGTGATCCTCCAGATTGATGCCATAGACGCGCACCGAGTCACTGCGCATGGCAGTGCGGATCAAGACCGCGCCATGCACGACCTCCGAAACGGCGGCAACGTTGGGGAACCGGCGGATCGCTTCGATCACCAGCTTGGGCTCGGCGACGCCTTCGACGTATTTCCGTCCTTCCTTGTTCGCCACCTGGAAGATGGACCCGCTGCCCCCACCGGCGCTCATGGTGCTGAAGGTCGCCTGGATCTTGTCCTCCACCCGCAGGGCACCATTCGTGCCCAGGATCGTCTTGATGAAAAACTGTTCAAACCCGCTCGTCGTTGCCTGCGTCACGATGAACAGACCGACGCCAAGCACGATGCACGACAGGCTCATGATCATCGACCGCTTCTTCGCTGTGAGAAAGCGGAGGGCGATCAGCAGGTTGGGCGACATCGTCAAACGGTCCGTTGGAAGGAAAGACGCAGGGGCGTCCCTCAGCTTTGGGGCGCAACTTCGGTCTGCGTGCGGACGCGATCGCCGACCCGGTAGCGTTCCAACTGATCGACGATGACCAATTCGCCCGCCTCGAGTCCGGAAAGCACCTCCACGGCATACAGGCTGGTGAAGCCGAGCTTGACCTTGCGCAGTTCAACCCGGCCGTTCGCCACGGCGTAGACGCTCTCGCCGAAGAGTGCGCGGCGGGGGATGATCAGGGTGTTTTCACGCACCCCGGTGATGATGCTCACTTCCCCGGTCAGTCCAGGGGCCAGACGCGCCGGATCAATGTCGACGTTGAGCTGCACCGTGTAGCGCTGCGTCGCCGGATCGGCCGTAGGCAAGATTTTCGTGATCGACGCGCCGTACTCTTGGGAGCCCAGGCCGAGGAACCGTACCGTGGCCTGTTGGCCGACCTTAAGGTCCGAGTAATGCTCTTCGCTCACCTTGGCTTCCACCGTGCGGCTGTCGGTGATCATCGTGGCCACGACCGTGCGCTCACCGATGAACTGTTCCGCATTGACGAACACCTCGGCGATCTGGCCGTTGATGCGGGCCTTGATCGTCGCCGCGTCGAGCTGAACCTGCTGGGTTTTCAGACGGTTTTCGAACGAAGCGATGAGTTGGTCCTCGGCGGCCTTTTCAAGGTTGATGCGCTGCTGTAGCTGAGTGACGGCGCGGCGCTGCTTGTTCAGCTCGGATTCGGCCAGGTTGCCCGAGCGGAATTTGTTCTCAAAGTCGGCGAGGACATCCTTGGCGTTCTGCAGGTCCTGCTCGAGGGGAATACCGATCTCCTTGCGGCGGCGGGCTGACTCCAAGTCCGTGCGAGTCCGCTCCATTTCCAGCAGCAACGTCGTCGTGTCGAGGTGGGCGAGCACCTCCCCGGCCTTTACGCGCAGTCCGGGATCGAGGTTGTAGTCCTCCGTCTTGATGCGGCCGCCGACTTCGCTGACGATCGGCGAGATGTTCTCCGCCTGCACGGTCACGCTGGCGGGCACCATCATGATGGCCTTGCCGCGTTCGACCGTGGCCACGAGGGCGACTGGCCGGGTCAGGTGCGTGATGCCAAAAAAGAGCGCGACGACGATCGCGAGCGGGAGGACGAGCTTCTTGAGTACAGCCATGATGCGAATCAGCGTCCGACCCCGCGCAGGTTGGCCAGGTTCGGATCTTCCGTCACCAGACCCACAAATTCCGAGGATTTCAACAAATAGTCCGCCCGCGCCTCAAGGGCGGCGAGGAAACCGCCCCGGTACCGGATCTCCGCCTGCGTGACATCGGAGTCAGAGGAAAGACCGCGGCTACGCTGCTCCTTGAGAAAGTTGAGGTAGTTGCGATTGCTGTCGAAGAGGCGTTCCTGGATGGCCATCTGCCGGGCCGAGAACGTCAGCTGACGGGCATTGCGCTGCACGTCGCCGTTAATCGATTCGGTGTAACGCTTCAGGTTGAACTCGGCCTGACGGAGCCGCGCGAGGGCGGAGCGCTTGCCGGCCCGCGTGGCAAAGCCGTCGAACATCGTCCAGCTCACGCTCACGCCGGCGTACAGCGAACGCAGGCCGTACTTCAGCGACGGGTCGATGGTGTAGCTCTGCTCGTCCTGGCTGATGCCGGCGACAAGGGAGAACTTGGGCAGCAAACGCGTGCGCTGATTCGCGTAGCTCAGCTCGGCGGACTGGATCTGATCGCGCAAGGTGAGGGCTTCGACCGTCAGCGGTTCGGGCCGGCCGACGAAGCTGGCCAGCAATCGGTCAATCTGGGCGGTGGCGGTGTCCACCGGCGGAATTTCATTCGGGATGGACGCATCGGCTGGAGCCTGACGGCCGGTGAGAGCCGCGAAGCGTCGCTTCAGTTCCTCAAAACTGTCTGCCGTGCGGTCCGCGTAGAGGCGGGCCTGGTCAACGGCGATACGCGGCTGGAACGCCTCGCTCTCGGAGATCACCCGGCGCGAAAGACGTTCCTCGGTCACGCGCAACACCTCCTCTGCCTGGCCGAGATTGAAACGCGCCTCTTCGACCCGTCCCTTTACGAGGATGAGCTGAAGATAAGTGGTCCGGATTTCCTGCACGAGCAGGCGGTAGGCCTCGCCGTAGTTGCGATCGGCGATGCGCTTGTTGATCTCGCCGATGCGTGCATTGTTGCGACGCTCGCCCCAATGAAAGAGGGGCTGAGAAACGGAGAAATTGTAGTAGATCTTCTCGGTGGAGAGCGTGTCTTCGATGCCCTCGCGGTCGTCCCGGGTCAGGCTGGCTGTGAAGGAGCCGCCCACCGAAGGGAGCATTCCTGAGCGCGATTGAATGCGGTCCGCCTCGGCAATCTCCTGATTCAAACTCAGCGCGAGCATGCGCGGCGACTGCTGCACCGCATCTGCGATGATCTGTTTCAGATCGGGAAAGAGCTGCTCGGGCAACACCGGCAGATCGCCGGATTGGGCAAAGGCCAAGGGCGCCAAACACAGGGCGGTCAGGAACGAACGTACACGGGTAATCATGAAAGAAACAGACATGCGGAAGATTGGCTAGACCGCCGAAGGCACCGGAAATGGCAACCGCAAAGTCCGGGAGATAGCGCGGCAGGGAGCGACGTACGCCCCGGACACGGCCCGAGCAGAGAAGTTCAAAAAAGGCTCAACCACCGCAACCGTGCCTGCGCCGTCCTCACTCCCTCTGACCTGCTCCCTACACTACTCCAGATGCGGCGTGTACTCGCCCACGATGGCCTTGAGCTGCTGCTTGATCGCGTTGGGGCTCGATGTGTAAAGGATCGGTTCGAGCTGATCGATCGCGCGCGCGCTGGCTTCCGTGAAGTCCCCCTTCGGCACAAACCGCATGATCCGCGGGTGCTCGGTCGGCAGGTGGCTCTCGTCGTGGTGCTGGAGTTCCTCGTAGAGCTTTTCGCCCGGCTTGAGTCCGGTGAACTTGATTTCGATGTCTTCCCCGACCGTAAAACCGCTCAGCTCAATCATCTGTTTGGCCAGGTCGGCGATCTTTACGGGTTGCCCCATGTCGAGGACGAAGATCTCCCCACCCTGCCCGAGGACTGCTGCCTGCATAACCAGGCCCACCGCCTCCGGGATGGTCATGAAGTAACGGGTGACGTCGGGATGGGTAACCGTCACCGGACCACCCGCCGCAATCTGTTTCTTGAAGATCGGCACTACGCTACCCGACGAGCCGAGGACATTGCCAAACCGCACCGCGATGAACTTGGTCGCCCGACGCTGACCCGACGCGGCCGAGCTTCGCCCGACACTTGCTTCGGCCACGGCCAGCGGACGCGCACCCTCGGCAGAACCAGTCCGCGCCTGAGATGGGGGTAACCCCGCATCGGTCTGCCCCTCCAAGGCGGCGCGGGGCCGTCCACCCGTACGAATACGGGCCTGGATCGCTTGAAGGTGGATCTCGGCCAGACGCTTGCTTGCGCCCATCAGGCTGGTCGGGTTGATCGCCTTGTCGGTCGAAATAAGTACAAACGCTTCAACCCCAAACTCAGCGCCAATCTCACCGAGGACCCGTGTCCCCATGCTATTGTTGCGGATCGCCTCGAGCGGCTGCCGTTCCATCAGATAGACGTGTTTGTGCGCCGCGGCATGAAAAACGACCTGCGGCCGAAGCCGATGAAAGATATCCGTCATCCGGGCCTCGTCGAGGATGTCGGCCACGAGCGGCGTGGCGATCGCCCCCATGCCCAGTTCATTCATCTCCTGCTCGATGAGGAAAAGGCTGCCTTCCGCCTGATCGACCAGAAGGAGTCGCTGCGGATTGAGCCGCGCAATTTGCCGGCAGAGTTCACTGCCGATACTGCCACCCGCGCCGGTCACCATCACGACCTTGCTCTCGACGAAGCGGCGGATGGAACTCGTATCGAGCGCGACCGGTTCGCGTCCCAGAAGGTCGTCGACCTCGATCGGCCGGATGTTGCTAACCCGTGCCTTGCCCGACGCGAGATCCTCCAGGGCCGGCACCGTCTCGACCCGATAGCCGTGGTGGGCAAGGAACATCACGATTTCCCGAACCCGCTTCTGAGGGGCCGAAGGCATGGCGACGATAACCGTCTTAACGCCTTCCAAGTCGGCCTTGATTAGGTCTTCAGGCCGACCGATCACCGGCACGCCATGCAGAAGGCGCCCCCTCTTCGACAAATCGTCGTCGGCGAACGCCACCGGCTTGAAGCCGCGCGCAGGCATGTTCAACAAATCGTTTGCTAGGGACGCCCCGGAATCCCCCGCCCCTACGATCGCAATCCGCTCCATCACCCGACCCTTCACTCGCCGCGCAAGCGAAACACGCTCCTGGTAAACGCGCAACCCGATGCGAAACACGCAAAGTCCCACGATGCTGAGCAGCAGGTCGATCAACAATACGCCCCGGGGAAACACGTAATCGACATAACCCAAGAGCCGCGGAACGATCAGCAGCGCACTCGACGCCGCCATGGCCACGCTTACACGCACTAAGTCAGGCAGACTGAAGTACCGCAACATGCTCCCCGTCTGCCGAAGCAAAACCAACCCAAGGAACTTTACGATCAGAGCATACTTGAGCAGCCGAAGCCTCTCTGCCTCCATTTCGGCCGGCACAGCGAAATCGAAGCGCAATTCGTAGGCCAAAAAAAACGAAGCCGCCAGAATCCCGAGGTAACAGGCCACGGTCATCCAGAACCGCAGCCCCAGTCCGCTCAGAAAAGTCTTCATGTTTCTTCGAGAAACCTCAAAGAAACCACCGGGCGCAAGTGCAAACATTTAGTCACACGGAACGCCCGCCCACCGCGCGGCTTCTCATAATTCCGTCTCCCATCTTCACACCCTAGCCTGACTAAGACACCGCGGCTCAACCCGACCACCTAGTCCCACCGCCCGACCGCTCCGTGGCCCCTTCTCCCTTCTTGCCATTCCGTTCCTCGTTCTCTTCCGGAAGTAAGTTCTCTGCAATGCTAAGAGCTTACTTTCGTTCGGGGTGGGCCTTTTTCATCCCCTACCTCGCCGCTTACCTCCTCTACGCCTGGCTCCGATGGCCGGTTAACCCGGCCGACGGCGGCGTTGAGGTCGCTACAGGAACAGGGATCATGGAGAATGAAGCAGGGATGGAAGGCTCTCCCATTGGGGGTTTAGCCTTCTCCTTCCTACGCCCGCCTGCCCTTTTGCACATTTACTGGGGGCTTCACGCGATCCACCTTGTTCTCGCCGCCATCGCGCTTTGGGCATGGTGGCGACTCCGGCGAATCGAGGAAGGAGAAAGGCGCAAGAAAGACCAAGGGGCAGTCCGCGATACCATCGACGCGCAATCGTCCCTACTCCCTACTCCCCTCTCCCTTCTCCTCAAAACAGCCCCTTGGCTCTGCCTAGGGCTGCTGTTTTGGATCCCCGGCCTTTACCTCGAATGGCCATCCGATCCGTGGGAACACTTGCGGCGGATCAACGAATGGCATGCGCACAATATCGTCACGGACCACTCGGCATGGACGAAATCCAGCTATTTCTTGCCGTACAGCCTAACGCAACACGTCACCGGCCTTACGCAGCTAAGCTGGCTGAATCTCTATTATACCGCTGTTTGCCTGCTGCTAAGTTGGCAGTACTACTTGCTAGCTAGGGCTACCGGCCTAAAAGCCCGTGCTTCACTAGTCTTCGTTCTTCTGAATGCCCTGACCATCGGGAACAACATCTTCTCATTTTATCGCTATTACGGAATATCGAGCACAATTCTCGCCCAAATCAGTGCTGTTGCATTGACGCGCATAGCGATCGGCTTCGCCAGTGCCTCATATACTAATCGCAAGAATGATGGAGGCCAAAAGGGATTGCCTATGCGTAGCCTTCCGCATGCTCTGCCGGCACTAGGCAGGGGCTGTCTTCCCCATCAATCAGGCATTTTGACCATTCTGCTGCTCACGCTCCTAATCGGATTCAATCACATCCAAGGTTTGGGCATCGCCGGGGCCGGTATCCTCGCGGTTGCCTCTTGGCGATTAATTGATTGGAAACCTATAATGCTGGCTTGGCTGAGCGCTGCGGGGATCATGCTCAGCGTCGGTATTGTAGCGTGGTTCCCTAGACACGCCGCGATAGATGACGTCTTCCGTCCCGAAGGCTGGCTTAACCAAATCCTTGGTTTCAATTTGTTTGTATCCACATCGCCGGCATTCGAACGAACAATTCATATCATCGGAATTCTGGGGTTTGCCAATCTGGTGATCGGACTTTGGCTCGTGGCAAAACGTAACGACTTGTCAGGATGGCTAACGTTAATGCCGGTCCTTATTTTGATACTGCCATGCTTCGCCCTTCCATTCGCTTCGATGCTGGCGAGTCAAAAATCAGTGGAAAACATCGTAGTTTTCCATCGCCTGCTCTTTGCCGTGCCACTGCCTTTGGCAATGGTCGTGATAGGAGCGCGCTTGTGGCCAACCAGCGAAACAAAATCAGAGAACGAAACGAGGTTATCTTTTTCTTTCGAAGCTTTATCTGTATTCCTCAAAGCCGTGCGCCCGATGTTGGCCTCAGCCGGAATTGCCGTTTATCTTCTCCTATCTGCGCATGACAGCAAGAATCGATTTTGGCAGTCCATTCACCTACCGCCCGAGGATCTGCAGCTTGAACCCCTGGTCGCAGCCTCGGTGCCTGATCCCAAACAATCAGTCCCAGACGATACCTACACAATCGAGGCACCTTTGATCCCCGAGATCCGACAGGTATTCGCGCCTACCACTGAAAGTGATCAATTCAGAATTATCTCCACTCCGCATCCAGACGCCAAAGTCGAGTGGCGGATCGAGCAACTCGCGCACGTACTGAGCAACTCTGCATATAGAAGCCTCGGCTCATCAATCGAGATGGGAAAGGTATCCCAGGAAGTACTGATCCGTGCGACAAGTCCGCTAGCCATAGGCGCAAACCGCGTAATCGCTCATTTGACTGCACCGCAAGTTCGGTGGGTCTCTTTTGCGGGGCACCCGCCAAACTCAAGTCAGGATTCCGGAAAGGTCATCCTAAGCAATATGCCTGGGGAGGTAAGCCATGTATTCAGCTTCGAAAAAATTCCGGTAGAACTAGGAAAACGATACCAACTGTCCACATCCATTCGGCAAGCGAGAGGCGCTGGCAAAAACTATCTTGCAGTAATTTGGTATGACCGGGCCGGCAGGATGCTAGTCTCAAATCAAGAGATTCCCATCGGAGCAGGGAACCCATCGGGTTGGGGCCCCGGCGTGTACAGCTACTATGGCTTGGTAAACCAACCGGCAGAATCCGACTGGACCAGCTATTCAATATCGTTCGGACTGGGTGAAAACGCCGAGATCCCACGCAACGCATCGTTTTTGCGGGCCGGGGTTCTCTTAAATGACAATATGGCGGAGGATTCGTCTGTAGAGTTCACAGATGTAATCCTATTGGTGAAGCCGGACTTCCGGGAGATACGTCTTCTCGCACCTAACTTCCGGTTTATCACCACCCCTTTCTCACTCGCAGGCAGATTGTCCGGTCACTGGCTGCCACAACATGTCGCAATTCAACAAACAGGTACCCACGAGCTTCGCTCACATTTTGTAGCTGGGCAAAATTCGTCCGTCGGGATTAATCACGTTTCGGATTGAATTCGGGCATGGTAACATGGCCATGGGCAGAAACCCCACGGCGACTTACTACGCTGGCGAGCGTAAGAGCCAGAATTTTGAGGTCTAGATAGAGCGAACGATTATCCACGTACCATACATCTAACAGGAATCTACTCTCCCACGAAAGGGCGTTTCGCCCATTCACCTGTGCCCACCCAGTCAGCCCTGGCGGGACCTCATGTCGCCGCCGTTGCTCAGCCGAATAACGTGCAAGGTACTGGACTAATAGTGGCCTCGGCCCCACCAAGCTCATCTCCCCGTTAATCACGTTCCAAAGCTCAGGCAGCTCATCAAGGGAGGACGAACGTAACCAGCGACCGAATGGTGTCAGCCTGAGCTCGTCCGGCAGTAGTCGTCCAGTTGAATCACGGTCGCAGCGCATCGTGCGAAATTTAACCATCTCAAAGACCTCCTCGTGCAGCCCGGGTCGGACCTGCCTGAAGAAAACGGGCGACCCCAGTTTAATCCTGACCAAAATCGCGATTACGCCCAAAAGTGGAAGCCAGAGCGGCACCGTGCCAAAGACCAGTGCTAGGTCAAGAATGCGTTTGGCCCTGAGGCTTCTCATCGGCGCCCAAAACAACGGCGAATGACTCGCGTTACACGCTCAAGATCCGACTGTGTGAGACTCGAACCCGAGGGCAGGCAAATCCCGTCCCGGAATAGCCGCTGAGCAACCGCACCTCCGTAGCATCTTAGTCCGGCGAAAACTGGCTGCTGGTGCATCGGCTTCCACACAGGTCGTGACTCTATGTTCTCCCCAGCCAACGCAAGTCGCACTTGCTCGCGATCTGTACCGGAGTTGGCTGGGTCAATTGTTAGGCAGGAAAGCCATCGTGTACTTCGACCGTACTCCGCCTCAGGCATAAAGACAATGCCCGGAAGATCGCCTAGTGCGTGTTGATAGAAAGCGAAGTTGTTGCGCCGCGCAGCAATCCGTTCTCGCAACACACGCAGTTGGCCGCGACCGATACCGGCCAGCACATTGCTCATCCGATAATTGAAGCCCATCTCCGAATGCTCGTAATGCGATGCGGGATCACGTGATTGCGTAGCCCAAAAGCGAGCCTTTGCGACAAGCGACATATCCCTACTCACCAACATTCCACCACCCGAGGTCGTGATGATTTTATTGCCATTGAATGAATATACTCCGCATAACCCGACGGTGCCCGGGGCGACCTCTCGTCGCTGCGCATTTGCTGCATCCCCAGTCGGGTCATCGTAGACTGGCCTGCGGCTGTAGTAAACCGCCCCCAAAGCCTCCGCTGCATCTTCGATCAGGGGAATGCCATGTCGTTCGCACAGAGCCGAGATCGGATCCAAGTCGGCACTTTGCCCGTAAAGATGCACCAAAATCACTGCCCGCGGTTTGCGGCCCCTAGCAATGCCGTCAGAGATAGCTTCGGCGAGCAAGGCAGGGTCCATGTTCCATGACCGCGTCTCGCTATCAACAAATACCGGGGTCGCCCCTTCATAAAGCACGGGATTGACACTCGCGATAAATGTCAAAGATGAGACAATCACCTCATCACCAGGCTTTAGAGCCAACCACCGCAATGCCAAGTGTAAGGCAGCTGTCCCGGAGGACAAGGCAGCCGCCTGGATCGATCCATCCTTAGCCTCACATTCGCTGATCTGCGCGGCAAATTCATGCTCGAATGCATCAACATGAGGTCCCAATGGGGCAATCCAGTTGGTAGCGAAAGCCTCCTGCACACGCGACAATTCGTCAGATCCCATGTGTGGAGGGGAAAGATAGATCCGTTGCTTGCTCATGAAAATAGTAAATGGTGCGGAGTGAAAGCGGTGCAACACTCGGATACAGTGACCTTGCCTATTAACTGGGTCCAGGCAACACGCGCGCTGGTACGCCTGCCACCGTAACACGTCCTGGTATATCACGGGTCACAACAGCACCAGCGCCCACCACCGCACCCTGCCCAATCCGGACCCGAGGAAGTACCGTCGCGTGGCTGCCAAGAAAGACGGATGCCCCGATCTCCACCCCGCCAGTAACATCGCAATGCGCCGATATCTGAGCCCACGGGCCAACCACCGCATCGTGATCGATACTACTATGATAATAGACAATCGTCCCATCCATGACTCGCGCATCGACGGAGATCAGAACAAACGGACCTATTACCACGCCGGCTCCGATGAAGGAACTTTCCGCCACGATAGCCGAAGGGTGAACCACCGAAGCAAGGTGGCCTCCTCGCGCAAGAATCCCCTCCACTGCCTCCCTCCTGCAAGCAGGATCGCCGATCGCGCCAACGAACACTTCGTCAACCGCTGGGAGGTAATCCCGAATTCTCCCCAAAACAGGACCAGGCAGATGTTCACCAGCGGATTCAGGCCGGTCATCCAGAAAGCCACGGATATCCCAGCCTGCGGCTCGGGCCCACGACCACACCTCACGCCCAAGGCCGCCGGCACCAAGAATCACTAGCCGTTGCTGACGATTACCAGGCTTGCACCGTTTATCGAGATTCCGATCCATCTACGTTAAGGACGGGAGTAGTTTATGAGTACGGCCCGAAGTGGTCCGCGAAATACAAACATACTGCCTGCAGCAATCCCAACGCAGCCCACGGCTTCGATGAGCTCTTTCATATGTTGGACGTTCCCAGCCCCCCCAAGGAATGTCACCGGCACCGGACAGTCCTTAGTCACCTGCCTTGCCAGCTGCAAATCGTATCCATTCATTTCGCCTTCACGGTCAATCGAATTGATTACCAGCTCGCCCGCCCCTTGGTCAATCATCTGACGGCAAGTAGCTAATAACTCCAGTCCCGTGCGATGGGTACCATTACGCGTGTACACACCATACAGACCCTTACCATCAGCCCGCACGTCGAGGGTGACAACGGTGCTTTGCCTGCCTACAGCTTGCGCAAGCTCCGCCACCAACTCGGGCCGCTCCACTGCGGCAGAACTAATCGAAACCTTTTCGAAGCCAAGATTGATCACGCGCCGAGCTTGTTCGACCGCCCTGACTCGCCCGCCGTAACACAGGGGCATTCGTGACTCGCCAGCAACCTTCTCCAGCAAACGATAATCCGGCTCCCCCCCTGTCCCTCCGGCGCTGATCTCCAGCAGGATTAGCTCATCAACCTCTTTCTCATTGAAGATCTTCACCGCGTTGAGCGGATCACCGACATATCTTGGGCTCTTGAACTGGCGTGGTTTCACCAGTCCACCATTACTCATAAGAAGACAGGGGACTATGCGAGGGCGGAGCATGGCTTCAATGTTGCAAAGTTCGTCAGCAGCGCCGTTCCGTTATGATGGCTCTTTTCCGGATGGAACTGCACACCAAAAATATTGGACCCATTCGAAACCGCACTAGCAAACGCCAGTCCGCCGTATGTGGTTCGAGCCAGAATGGATGCGGAACTGATTGGATCGAAATAGTAACTATGTAGAAAATAAAAGCCAGTCTTCAAATCGACTCGCTCCATCAAACAAGTACCGTCGTTGAACATTTCCACTTCATTCCAGCCCATATGTGGAATGCGCAGGCAATCGTCCGACCGTTCGAACTTCCTCACCCGCCCGGGGACCCACCCCAAACCCGGCTCGCTACCTTCGTCACTTGAATCCGCAAGAATTTGCATACCAACACAAATACCCAGCAATGGCTTTCGCTGCCTGATAACATTGTTTTGCAAAGCCCCCAAGAGCCCGGATCGCCGAAGATATCCTACTGCGTGATCAAAGTGTCCCACCCCAGGTAAAATATATCGCTCCGCTTGATCCAGGAGTTCCGGCCGGTCCACGATCGCGTGTTCGACCTTGGCCCGTCTGTATATATTTGAAATTGCCCCGATGTTACCGGAGCCGTAATTAACAATGGCGATCATCGTTTGATGGCCCGTTCCAAGCCCAGCAACTTCATCGCACGAGCCCCCAGATCAAACAACCACTCCTGATTCCTGTAATCGCGAAAGCTCTTGAGTGGCATTTCGTGATAGCGACGCAGTTCCTCTACGGATATCTCGAGCTTAGAAGCGATATACTCGAACTCCTCCTCGATCTTCTCGGGATCATATGGCGGCTGCTTCAACTTCTCAATCGCCTCCGCCCGGGTCATCTGTTTTGTCACAATTAGGCTCGAATACTGAACGCGGCGGGTATCATAGCCAAATCTTGTTGGCAGCCAATAACCCTCGTAAAACTTGGTAAATCGCGACTCGAAGTGCTTTTGAGGATAGGATTTCCAACCGTAGGTCTCACTGAGGGTCTTTATGGCGATTTGCTTATTGTATGGGAGATAGTTAAGTGGACGCAATACCTGGATACCCTTGATGTAGCGGAGAAAAACCTTATGGTAAAGAATACCACTGAACGGATAGGTCTTCATCTCGATGGTTCCAAACTGCCGGCGGATGTCATTGATCATAGGCATGTCAGTACCATAATAGATCCAGTCCTTTGGATTGCGGATACACTCAGTCGAGAAATTTCCCCCATTCAAAATGTACTTAATCTTATATTTATTCGCAAAATGATACATTGTTGCAAAGAACGCATGATCCTGCGGAATATCCAAATGAGGAGTTCCTGACTTGAAATATGCCAGCTGAAAATCTCGCATTTCCGGCCAGTTTATAACCTCCGTGAAAAGCTCCAGTCCCAGTTTCTCAACTAGCATCTGTATATTATTGACCGCGATATCCGTATTCCAACCCCCGTCGACATGAAATACCAAAGGACGGAGGCCGAATTCATTCACCACTAGATGCAGCAGGTACGAACTGTCGAGCCCCCCACTGAGTCCCATGATCGAATCATAAGGCTTCCCGCGAGCCGCCGCTTTGACTTTCTCCACAGTCCTAGAAAACATCTCTCGCCCCATTTCGTCGGGATGCCAGTTGGGCAAGACATCACGATAGAAACCCTGACAATGATCACACACACCCTTATCATCGAAGGTGATTCTAGGATCCGAGGTGTCCATCACGCAGTTGGTGCACACTTGGTAGGCTCGACTGGAAGCAGAATACGGCATACTGGGAAAATGGGTTAGGTTACGGCTTGCGAAGTGAGGAGAGGAGAACCGATTCAAGTTTATCGACGAGGCCGTCAAGGCTGAACTCATCTTTAGCCAGACGGGCGGCATTAGCACTGTAGTGACCGAGCCTCGGCCTGTCACTCAGGAGTTCCGCTAGCATGCGAGCTGAGACCTCAGGATCGTCTGGTGGAAGCACCAAACCCACCTCATGTGCTCTGATGACGTCAGCTAACCAGCCCTCGTGGTTTATGACGATTGGCTTTCCCGCCGCAAAGCTGTCAAAAACCTTATTTGCTGAATTCGCCCAAAGGGCAGGTTCATTTCGAACGAACGAGACTGTCAAATCTGCTTCGTGGAACAGGTGGCGAACCTGATCCTTAGGAATAGGTGGAATTATGAACACCGAATCCTTAAGCAAACCGTACTTCTCTGCGCGGCTACGGATAAGGTGTTCCTCGCGACCGCCTCCAGCAATAAGGAACCGGAGGATATCCCCTCGACGTCTCGAAGCGTTTGCGATCTCAATGAGGTACTCTAGATGGTTCACGAACCCTAATGTTCCTGCATATAGAATCGTTGGGCAAGGCGGCATATCGGCTGCCCACGGAAGCAGCTCGGGCTTTCTTCCCCCGCCACCGGCAATAATTGAACAATCGGAGAAATTCGGGATTACAGTTACCGGCCGCGATCCATTAACCGCCTTAACCCCGGCCGCCATGTCTGGCGAAAGGGCTATGATGTGGGCGGCTGAGCGATAGGCCATCGACTCAAGCTGGCGCGCAGCCCAAATAGCCATTGGATTGCGGATCGCACCCAATTTGATCGGAACCTCTGGCCACAAATCTCTCACCTCAAAGACAAAGGGCACATTTAATCGTTTCGCCGCATACACTCCAGGCAGAGCGATTGTTAAAGGTGTACTGGAAGCGAATATGATATCACCCTTTACTTTAACCGCCCGCAAGGCCGCCTCCCAAGCAAAATAGGCGAACTGCCGTATACGGCGGGAATAGTTCATCAAATTGCTATACTCGACAGAAAGCCAGTGGACAGTAATACCGTCCTCATCAGTCATCCTCCATCCTCGAAACGCGTCTTTGCACTCGCGCCACGCCGCGATCACATGCACCTCGTGCCCTTTCTCGACCAGCCGTCGCGCAAGCGAGTATGAGCGGGTGCTCCCTTGCATGCGCGGCGTGTTGAAATATTGATGAAGGTAGACAAGCTTCATTGGCAATAACGTCGTCGCATGCGTCTTAATCGAGGGTCGATTCAAGAATTTGGACAATCTTTTCTGCGGCTATGCCCTCACCGTATGGATTGCGGAGGGAAGCCCGCCTCTTGTATTCCAGATCCCCGCATAAGAGTAGGTCGGCCTCTGCTTTTATCCGGCTCGGATCCGTCCCGACCAATCGGCAGGTGCCGGCATTAACGCCCTCCGGACGCTCGGTCGTTTCTCGCATAACCAAAACCGGTTTTCCCAAGCTCGGAGCCTCCTCCTGCACACCACCGGAGTCGCTCAACGCGAAATAGCAGCGGTCGAGAAGCCAGATGAAATCCTCGTATCCTGCAGGCTGCGCGAGAGCAACTCGTGGATGACCTCCCAACATTCGTCTTACGGGCTCCTGAACCTTCGGATTCAAATGCACTGGATACAATATGCCTATATCCGGATAGGACTCTAAGAGCATCATGATGGAGCGGCAAATACGCTCAATTCCGCCGTCAAATGACTCCCGCCGATGCCCAGTTACAAGGATCCAACGAGCATCTCCTTTGGCGAGGAAGCGCCCAGCAAAATCAGCGCAGATGCCAAGCCGCTCCGCCACCCTGGAGACCTGAGGCGGCTCCTGCCTCATGCGCTCGCGCACCCAAAGAAGTGCATCGATGACCGTGTTGCCGGTAACATAACAGCTCTGAGGAGCTATCGATTCCCGCAAGAGATTCTCTCGCGAAACCTCGGTGGGGCAAAAATTCCAACGGGCCAACGGCGAAGTAAGTCTGCGATTCATTTCCTCAGGGAATGGCGACCCCATGTCTCCCGTGCGTAACCCTGCTTCCACATGCCCGATTGGCACACGCTCATAGAAAGCGCCTATCGCAGCACCTAAAACCGTTGTTGTGTCTCCCTGAACAAGGACTGCCGACGGTCTAACTTCGCGAAGCATGCGCGACACTTGGGTAATGACACCTGCAGTGAGTTCAGGAAGCCCTTGACCCGGTGACATAAGACCAAAATCAAGTGATGGCTTAAGCCCGAAGACATTGAGGGTTTGATCCAGCATCTGGCGATGTTGCCCAGAACTTACCAATACAGGCTCAAACAGGGCGCTGCGCTCTAAAGCATAACAAACAGGGGCCAATTTAATCACCTCCGGACGGGTGCCCGCGATAACGACGATCTTTTTACGCAATTTCACAATGGTTCAGGATTAAATTTTAAACTCAGTGATTCCTTCGCGATATTCTCGATATACCAGCTTCCAGAATCGCAAGAAAAACTGTACTAGTCGGTGCCGACAGCCACCCATCCAAACATCACTGGAACGGCTGCAGTACATTCGACCTGAAACGACTCCGTCTAGATTGCAGGGCCAATGGAGCGTAAGCGATATAAAGCCATACACGTTGGTACTCATACCGTCAGAATGGAAGAATCATCACAAGCACGTGAAAGCTAAAGATCGAGCACCGACTCCGACAACGCAGCGTCATATGCCACAAAATAGGCCTCCGCATCCAACTCCCTTAAGCGCGCACATGCCTTCGCATACCAGCCGTCGGCACGATCCACTTCACGCAAGAGTTGCAAAAGACCATCGCTATCGCCCGAGACAACTGAAGCCCCGATGCCAAGTCGCAACACCTCAGCCTCTACAAATGTATTCTTCGCGACCACAATAGGGATCTTAGCTATAATTGCCTCGTAAAACTTATTCGGCATAGCCAACTGACAGTTTCTATCGTAGCTGTCGTATATGGCGTAAATCAAATCAACATTCGCATATAGCCGTTGAATGTCACGAGTATACTCATACGCACCGAGAACCTCAAAAATCGGCGAGTCAGCAATTTCCTTCAAGAGTGCTGAGTTCGCCGTCCCTCCAGCGAAAATCACTCTGAATGCCCGTCCCTCTTCCACCCCGACCTTAGCAGCAGTAGCCAACTGCCGCAGGGATTTTTCATAGCGAATGATCCCAATGAAGCCGATATTAAAGACTGCATCCTTGCGAGCGGCTCTACTAAACCCCATCCATGTCCGCCGAGCAGGTGTATTCTCCAGCAGTACCACCTTTCCCGAATAGATTTTACGGTAGTATTCTTCGTGGAACTTAGGCGAAGACACGATCAGTTGCTCTACCCTTCGCAACATAATCCGCTCCAAGTTAACAAAGAGCCACCCAGCCACTCCACCGGACAACTGCAATCGGTGCAAATCCCTTACTTGATGACGTAATCGATAAAGCCGTCCCACGCAAAAGAGTCGGGCAAGAAGTAAAAGGTCATACCCTGCCGTGCAGATAATTCCGTCCGGTTTGAGCCTTGGTCGAAGGATACGCCGAATAGCCCGATAGGTCGAGGGAAAGGAGAATAGCCGAGACGCACTCACCTTCTGGTAACTTACATTGATCGTATGGATCTCGAACGTAATAAAGGCTGGATCAACCATCAGGTCGCTGACCCCTCGGTCCAAGATAATCATTACCGCCCTGAGTCCGGCCTTCTGTGCATGAAAGGCCATATCCAGCACAGCTGGCACAGGCCTGCCGCTCACAAGAAAGGCGATATCCCACAATCTATTTTGTTCTACCATAAGTATACTATGCTGTTTTGACCCACCTGCTCCTCAGGCGCGGGAGCCACACTTCGAAATGACAAATCCGCCGATTGAGTCGGAAAACTGCCAACCAGATGATGCATACCTGTTAGTTGGTTTCATTCCTCCGGTATGCCGACAATGCCTCGTGGCGATCACGCAGGATCCGGATTGAGTCAACTTTGCTTCTTTCCGGAATCGGAGAGCCTAGAGTTTCTGGTTGATGAGCAGTTGTCTTATCAACTGAAAAGCAGGCCATTTTAAACACCCCCCCCCAAGCGCCCGCAGCCACGACATACCACGCAGAGAAAAGCAGCCCCTTTCCGCTAAACCAAAACGCTGTCAGAACGGTAGGCATCAAGCCGAAGATTACGATTGCAATCGGGCTCAACGCGTTTCGCCGGAGAACTGCATCTCTGACTTTCCATATTCCATATAACGGACGTATGAATACATAGCAGTAAAGGAGAAGGCCGATGAGTCCGAATTTGAACACATAATGAAACGCGAAGTCATGTACTCTATAGAAACGCCCGCTTTCCAAGGATTCTTGGTCAAATGCCGCTATCGAAAGCCCGGGCATGGGGTAATACGAATCGGTAAACCAACTGCCGTAACCGAGTCCGGTTAGCAATGCGCGTTTCTCTGCAACCAATAGCATCGAATTATATATTGCTCCAGTACGGGCCGCCTCCACTTCTAGTAGGTTCATGGAACGGTCGATCTCTGTCAGGAACGCGAACCGAGTGAGTGTAGTCCCCCAAACCTCAGGATAGAATTTCTTAAGGAATGGAAGTGTCACCGCGAGAAGGATTGCCCCACCCAGGCTAATTGCGATAATCTTTCTTCTGCCGAGCAGCAAAAGCACCAATACAATTCCAGCCGCTAAAGTAACAATCAGCCAGCGTGTCTGGTAAGCCACAATGACGCTGCAAGTAATCACACCGACTGCCGTCGCAATCAACCGACTCCGTCCGCTTGCAAGACGTGCAAGCGCCCAGAAGAAGACCCCCGCGGCCAATCCTTTTGTTGTATCCAGACTGAGACTCGTATAGCTGAGTTCCCCTACCGGCGCAGTCAACCCACGCCAGAGGTTCAAGGCATCCACGACCACAACACCGACCAAGAGGGCACCGCATACCTGGGTAGTGCGCAGCAATTCGGCTGGAAACCGAGCATAGTAACTGGAGAAAGTCAGCAGACCAATGCAAAAGAAGGCTGCCACCTTTGCATCGGTCAAGAACCGTGATGGAGCTTCCTGCGCGTATCCAAAGTACAACGCTACCACCGCCGGAACGCATCCGAAATAAAACACTACTAATTGGAAACGCCGGTGTTTGCGCCCGTCGTAGAGCCGAAGAAAGGCAACGAGGACCGCCCCCATGATCACGATTGCCGGCGACACGGGACCGAAGCCAATCTGCCACGCGGTCGCCGCAGGTACAACCCCTCGCACCGGAACGTCCTCGGGAATCTGCGTGAGATCGGGCATAGTGACCATCAAGAGCATCAACGGAACAACCAACCAGCGCCGCGGCAGGACACAGAGCGAAACGAGGGTACCTGCTGCGCAAACAAGGCCAACAAAGTAGAGCAACGGGTTCGTGATCTCCACACGGAACAGCAACGCGAGTAGTGCACCGGCACACGTCGTAAGCATCCAAGTCTTCCGAGAGATCGATTTTTGATTGAGTAAGAACACGAATTGCGAAGTTCAGGCACTAGAACCGCTTGCTTGGAACAAGATGTCGAGGATCAACGCAAAGCATCTCGGGGATGCCATTGTCCATAGGCTTAAGTAAATGCCGGTTTCCCGGCAAACGGGACGACAGGATCGACTGCTTTGGGTTCATCTGGATCTAAATGCGCGGGACGCGCCCGCTAATCCACTGGCAATCAGGGCCAAAGTCGGACTCCCCTCCCTCCGCCATGTGCCGTATGTCCACGCCACCAGGTATGGAATAGTAGCAAGTAGGGAAACCCACCAACTCGGGTCACGCACGATATACACGACGCTACTCACAATACCACCGACAGCCGAGAAAAGTACTATGGCCATTTCATTCCGTGAAGCGCTTACACCACCGTTTAACGTCGCGGTTAGGCGATGCAAAAGGACCATGAAAAAAAACTGGCCTCCAACCATTCCGATAGCAGCCCCAAGGCCATCAGCAATCCAGGTACCACCGGACACCAGGGCGGTAGTAACGGCAAAGGTAATCATGCGTATCACGAGTCGTTCCTTCAACCGCCGCATCGCTTCAGCCAGCATGTAGTAAGGATAGTTTACAAACATGACTACACCGGCAACCGAAAGCACGGCGACCACCACTGCGGCCGATTCATAGTCATCTCCAAACAGCAATTGCACGATCGATCTAGAATTGATGATCAGAATCCCAAAGAATAACAAACCCAACTCGAGCAGTAGACGTCGTAAAGACAAGAAGCGGGCAGTAAGCCGAAGCGGCTCCGTTGAAGCGCGATGAAACTCAGGCAGCTCCACGATATGGAACGACGATGGGAGCAACTGGAGCAGCGAGACAATTCGCTGACCCACGGCATACGTACCCACTGCGAAGGCTCCGGATAAAATTTTCACCAATACGATATCGATCCGTGCGAAAGCATAATCGAACGCCTGCGAGACGGAGAACACTACACTTCGGCCTACATCCCGGGGAATACGGGCAAACTCCCATTCCAAACGCGCGAAACGCAGCATATCGAGGCCGAACAGAGTCAGGACGACCACATTCGACAGGAAAAAGGCCCACGCCACCCGCTCAAGGGAAAGCATGTTCCCGTGAGGCCAAGTGATGTAGATAAGGAATCCGATCGGCCCGGCGAACGTCATCAGCCAAGGACGCACGTGGCGGCCTTGGATTCGATATAGCGCGAGAAACAACGCGCTTGGAAAGGCGGACAATAAAAGACCGGCGTTGATCAGTGAGATCGACACGAAGCGGTCGGCGAAGAAATGCCAACCCAGCAAGAGAATGACGGCCAGTATGACCAAACTCATCACCAGTCTGACGAGCAAGGCATGGCTGAAGTACGACCAAGTCAGGCTGCGTTCGCGGCTCGCCTCCATCAGCAAGAGGTGCTCCATCCCCAAACCTGCGAGCAGTGGCACGACGGATGACACCGTCACCAGATAGACATACTGCCCGTACGCCTCGGGACGGAGAACAATTGCCGTTAGAATGACGTTGACCGCGGCCAGCCCGCTATTCGTCGCCTGTAAGAGCCCGACTGCGATGGATTGGCGGCTAAGCATAGCTCAGGACGATCAAGTAATGGGCAGGTAAGATACGAGAAGCGGTGCGATCCCGATGTATCGCACAAAAGGCTTAAACTGATACCACCCCACGAGTCATTTCGCAGTCCGCCAAAAACTCCTGGAGGATATTCTGTGGCGCATGGCTTTCGAAGCAGCGCCGCAAAGCCACGCGGAATTGAGCTTGCGCCTCCGTCGATCGCATCACCTGTAGTCGCCCGGCCCAATCGGACTCGGCCTCGTAGCTGAAGACACAACCGATCGGTCCATAGGCCTGACAAAGCTCGAGCAGTGGCTCGATCGTATCGGAGATCACCGGCACTCCATTCGCGATGCAGTCCGATAGAATGCCGCTCACCTTTCCCTCATAGAAACGATTATGCGGTAGAAACACATAACGCGATGCCCGGATCATGCCATGGTACTCCGCCTCCCCAAGGTAGCGATTGATGAAGGCGATATTGCCGGCATCCGGAAATCGACGCCGCACGATTTCCGAGTGACTCGCTGACAGATTCACGAATCGATAGGTGAAATGCCGCGATCCATCCGCGGCGATCAGGGGAAAAATGGCCTCCAGCGGCTTCGAGGCGGAGGCCGGCCCAAAGAAAGTTACAACGAGCCCCGGAGTCCCCGCTTCCTCGTGCGACGCACGCGCTTCTCCAATCAGATGATATTTCAACTTGGCGAAGCGAGTCGAAGGAGGGATCGGTCCAACGAACTGACGGATAAGGCCGAGCTCAAAATCTGAGTGATAGAACACCACATCTACCCTCCGGAAAACCTCGCGCAGGAGAAAGGCGAGGATCTTCGGGTGGCGCGCAAAGCGCTCGAGAGAGATATTGTTGGTGAGCACCAGGACAACATGGTTTTCATGCCGCCGCAACCGAAGGAGGTACAGGAGCAGGCTGACCTCCTCAAAGGCTTGGATAACCACCTGTCTCCGCCGGATCGACGGCAAGCGCAGAAGGCGCAGCGCGTAGAATACGCGATACCCCAAGCGCTTCGCCAAGGGAAAATCGCGAAATTCGAAACACCGCCCGGCCCCCGCCGGGAACTTTTGCCTCAGTGCGGCCGCCGAGGCAGCAGACGTGATTATAGTCACCTCCGGATCGACCGAAGACAGGTTGTCGAACCAAAACGCATCGTCCCGCAGCAGGTGTCCCGTAGTCTCGGTAAGAGGGCTGAGCACGGTAAACGGCCAAGCCCGGCGCACGATCTTACTCATGCGCGCTCCATGATCAAGTATAGGCCGGGCTGCTCCTCACGTACACTGAAGCCGACCTTCCGGTACAACGCAATTGCCGGGGCATTCGCCGCGTCCACCTTAAGCCAGATCGAAGGGCATTTCCGCAGGTCCGCCTCTCCGATAAGGTGCTGCATCATCTCAAGGCCAATTCCCCTCCCCCGGACTGACTCGGCGACGCAGATGCCCAGCCAAACCTTGTCGCCCTCGGGATCAAGATGTCCATAGGCCGTCGGCGTACCGCTTTCATCGACGAATAGCACGGTGTAAAGGTGGCTGCGAGTCACCTCGAACGGTCGCCGGGAGAAATAGCGGAACGTATCCAGTGATGTGCCCGCAGCGCCCAGAAAGCGTCCCAGCAATGCGAAGTCCTCGGCCGAGCCCTTAAGTTGCCGCCGGGTCATTTTCCAAGGATATCGCCGAGCACCGTGCAGATCCGGTCGATCTTAGCGTCAGCCAGGCGAGGCGACGAAGGTAACACCAGCGTGGTCGCGGCAATCTCGTTGGCCACCGGATGCCTCGAAGTGTCACTGGTCCGGTAAAGATCAAGCTGGTCAGGAGTGTAGAATCCCGGACGGCATTCGATACCCTTTTCGGCCAAAAGTTCGATGATGTCATCCCGCGTTTCTCGCCGGCCGGCCAAGTCGAGCTGAACTGCGATCGCCCAGATTACGGGCTCGGAATGTTCCGGAACCGGCTGGAAGCGCACGCGCGGCTGGCTCGCAAGGTTCGAGCGATAACGGGCCAGTACCCGCGCTTTCTCGGCCAAGATTGCCCCGCGTTGCTCCAACTGAGCCAAGCCGATTGCCGCCAGAACATTGGAGAGTCGGAAGTTGTTTCCGAAATACTCATGCCAGTAATGCTTCTTCTCCCGCCGCAACCCGTGACTACGAATCAATTTCAAACGATCGCATCGCTCGGGGTCCTTACAGCTCACCATTCCGCCTTCCCCGGTGGAAACGGTCTTTGTCGCGTGAAAGCTGAAGGTGCTGAGATCCCCAAAGGTTCCGCCGTAGCGGCCCTGATAGCGAGAAAAGATGGATTCGGCGCAATCCTCGATCAGGAATAGCCCGTGTTTGCGTGCCACCTTCTGGACCGCCGGCATATTCGCCACGACTCCATAGTTGTGGATCACGAGGATCGCCTTGGTGCGCGGACTCACCTTGCGCTCGAGATCGTCCACGTCTATGCACCATGTCGCGCGATCAATATCGGCGAACACCGGCACTCCGCGCAGCAATTTGAGCACGTTCGCTGCTGCCATAAATCCAAAGGCGGGCACGATCACTTCGTCGCCCAGCCCAATGTCGAGAACGTGGTAGCAAAGCTGAAGGGCGACGGTTCCATTCGCCACCGCGAAAGCGTTAGGCAACTCAAGCTCACGTGCGAGCAGCTGCTCGAACTGCGAGACATATTCCCCGCCGGAGAGCCACGTCGACGCCAATGCGGCGTCAACATATTGCTTTTCCTTCCCCCAAAAGGAGAATTCCGCCCAGCTGATCTTTTCAACGGTTGTCATTGCAGTCCGACTACACCACTTGCACTTCCGGAAAGGGAAACAGGAATCGCCCCCCGCCGACCATGAATTCCTGCTCCCGCTGCAAGATGCCGGCACGGAAGTGCCAAGGGAGCACCAGGAAAAAGTCCGCCTTCATTGCCCGAGCCTCAACTTCGGAAATGATCGGTATCCGGCTTCCGGGCGTAAAGCATCCGAATTTGTCGGGGTTTACCTCGACGATTGCCGTAATCTCTTTCGTGGTGAATCCACAGAATTGCAACATTACATTGCCTTTGGTCGAGGCCCCGTACCCAAGAATCGTTTTCCCGTCAGCCTTGATGGCTTCGACCAGTCGGACCAGTTGCTGACGATGCCGGAATACACGTTCCTCAAATTCCCGAAATGGCTTGGGCGTTTGGTAACCGAGATCCACTTCGCGTTGAAGGATTGATTCGATCACCACTTGCTCCGAGCGCCAGCGGGAGTCCTGCTTCGCCGCGGTCACGGCGAAACTGCCGCCATTAATATCGTTCATCTGCACTTCGATTATCCGCAAACCCGCCTGTCCCAATATATCTCTAATATTGTGAAGCGAATAGTACTCAATGTGCTCGTGGCAGATTGTGTCGTATGAATTAGTCGCGATCATTGCCGGCATGTAGCTCTGCTCCAGATGCCAGACGCCGTCACTATCGAGTGCCTCGGCCACCCCCCGGGCAAACGCCACCGGGTCCTCCAGATCATAGAACATCGCGATCGATGTAAGGATCTTCACCGGCGAGCCCTTCGCGACCTTGCGCAACTCTGCACTGGGGAAGAAGTCTGGAATCAGCTTAATGTCCTCAGGATAATATTGCGCAAATTTCCGTCCCGTCGGATCGACGCCAATGCGCGTCAAACCCGCCGTGCGGTACGCCTTTAGGCTGGTGGCATCATTGCTTCCAACATCGACCACACAGTCGCCCGCCGCTACTCCATACTTTGCCTCGAGATATCGGATCTTATTCGTCAGGTGATTCACCATAGACTGATTTAGACCTGATCGATAACCATAATTTTCTCCGTACATTTCCCCCGCATCAAAGGAGTGGCTGAGCTGTAGCAACTGCGAGGTGGGTGACCAGACGAGCTCGAGCGGTCCAGTCGCGACCTTCTGCAACGGCGATCGTGGAAATACCCCCGTCAGCTCTTGCTTTCCCAAGTTTAGTACAGAGATAAGGTCCTCGCTTCCGGACAAACGGCATTGGCTAATTTTCTTCATGTGTTGGCAAACAATGGTCTCTGGGGTGATATACAAGGAGAAAGACAGCGCATTGTGATCACTAATTCTTGCGAAAGCGCAAGGCATAGGCTTCCCTCTCAGCTAAGTCCAGATCGTGCGCCATCATGATTTGGACGAGGCGGGAGAAGCCCACCTGCGGCTTCCACCCGAGGACTCGCTCCGCCTTAGCAGCATTGCCGAGCGATTCCGGGATCTCGGCCGGCCGCAGGTAATAGGGGTTGAATCTGACGTAATCCTTCCAATCCAGCCCGACGTAGGAGAAGGCGGCATCCAAAAACTCGCGCACGCTGCGCGATTCGCCCGTCGCCACCACAAAATCGTCCGCCTGTTCCGCTTGGAGCATCAGCCACATCGCCTCTACGAATTCGGGGGCGTAGCCCCAGTCGCGCTTGGCGTCGAGATTGCCGAGGAACAACTCCGTCTGCAGCCCCACTTTGATCCGTCCCGCCGCACGTGTGATCTTGCGGGAGACAAACGCCTCGCTGCGTCGCTCGCTTTCGTGGTTGAACATGATCCCGTTCGCGCAAAACAGACCGTGGGCTTCGCGATAGTTAACCGCGTGCCAGTATCCCGTGAGCTTCGCCACTCCATACGGACTTCGGGGATGGAAAGGCGTCCTCTCGTCGTGCGGGACCGGCGATGTGCCAAAAACTTCCGACGACGAGGCTTGGAATGTCTTCACCTGCCGGCCGGTCTGAGCCACATGGTCCCGCACCGCTTCCAATAGCCGCAACACACCCATGCCCGTCACGTCGCTGGTATATTCCGGCTGATCAAACGAAACCCTAACATGGGTCTGGGCGGCAAGATTGTAGATCTCCGCGGGCGCATACTTACTGATGATGCGGCGAAGCGAGGAGCCATCCGACATGTCCCCGTATTCCAGGAGGAGCCCCGGCGTGGCCGAAACCTCCGCGTGCAGGTGGTCGATGCGCTGGCGCGTCACCACGCTGCTCCGTCGCACCATGCCCACTACGCGGTAGCCCTTCTTTAGCAGGAATTCAGTCAAATAGGAACCATCCTGACCGGCAATGCCGGTGATCAAGGCCGTCTTTTCGAATGCGGGCGTCACGACGAAAAATGACTTCGCCCCTTCACGTCCGCCAGGAAGCCACGGGGCGGCAAAAGGACTGTGCGTTGGCTCACGGTCGAGAGGATTCGAGGGATGGTTTGGAAGACGGGAAGCATCCGCCCCAGTAGCGTATGCCAGATTTCCAGTTACTCGATCCCCTGCAGCTGAAATTCAATCTGAATGTTGCGGCCGTCTTGGGCAAACTGCTTGAGGCGCGAAACACCGCGGTGAGTCGCAGATGTTGCAGTGGATGCTTCACAAGGTCCAGTGCCCCTTGTTCGAGAAGTTCCCACAGAATGGCCTCACTTCGGAGAATCACGCTTTCCAAAGTTGGCCAGGCTTCGTCTCCACCGCAACCAACGCGTTTCTCGTATCGACGATCAACTCGACCGAATCTGCCAGTTCATGATAGTCCACGCCCGAATGCGCTGTGACAATGATCGCGAGGTCGAAACGCTTCAACTCGTCGCGCGACCACGTTACGCTGCGCTTACCCGCCCACTGGAGGTGCTCTCTTGTCGGAGTGATTAGCGGAATATGTGGATCGTAGTATTCCACCGTAGCCCCGCGACGGAAAAGTTCGTCAAACAGCACGAAGGTTGGAGACTCTCGCATATCATCGACATTGGCTTTATAAGCGAGGCCGATCAAAAGCAACCGGCTGCCATTGACAGGCTTTCGCACCGAGTTCAACGCCTCAGCGATGCGATTAACCACGTAATGCGGCATCGCCGTGTTCACTTCTCCAGCCAACTCGATGAATTTCGTGAGTTGTCCATACTCGCGCGCTTTCCACGTGAGGTAGAAGGGATCAATGGGAATGCAATGCCCGCCCAATCCTGGGCCGGGATAAAAAGCCATGAATCCGAAAGGCTTTGTCTTCGCCGCATTGATCACTTCCCAGACATCAATACCCATCGCTGCGTAAACGAGCTTGAGTTCATTCACCAAAGCAATGTTCACGCTGCGGAAAATATTCTCCAGGAGCTTTGTCGCCTCCGCCGCCCGGCATGACGAGACAGGCACTAGCTTCTCGATTGCCCGACTGTAGAGCTGGGTTGCCTTCTCCAGACAGGCAGGTGTGAGCGCCCCCAGAACCTTGGGAATCTTAGCAACCTTGCTGTCGGGGTTGCCCGGGTCCTCACGTTCAGGGGAAAAAGCCAGATGAAAGTCGACGCCCGCTTTCATTCCCGATCCCGCTTCGAGGACTTCTCTTAAATCGGTGTCTGTCGTGCCAGGATAGGTGCTAGATTCTAGCACAACCAATGCGCCCTTCTGAAGATGAGGCGCGATCGAACGCCCCGATTTCAGCACATAGGATACATCGGGTTCTCGGTTTTTATTGAGCGGGGTGGGTACACATATGATGACAGCGTCTACAAAACGTGCATTAGAAAAATCTGCAGACGCACGGAAGCGCCCTTCCTTAACCTCAGTTGCGATTGCCACAGGGTCGATGTGCTTTATATAGGATCGCCCTTCGTTTAACGCGGTAACCTTGGATTCATCCACGTCCAGACCGATCACTTCAACGCCGTTGCGGGCAAACTGAAGTGCGAGCGGTAATCCGACATAGCCTAAACCGACGATTGATATCCTCATAATTATCCAGAGATTATGCCGCACTTCGCCCCGTCACTTCCCGGAACGAAGTGACTATTTCTACGTGTTTATTGACGTCGCTCACTTTCTTGAAAGTGCGAGGACGGACTGCACAGCGGGAATGACAAGGCGCAACTGACGATGCCAAGTCTCGAGTTGCCGAATGCGGGCCATCTGAAACTTGCTTTGCGCAGGCGAGATTGACGTCACGGTTTTCTTTAACACCAGCAGCGAGGATCGACTATCGCGCGCCAGAGGTTCAATTTTCTCTCTGATCAGCCCACTGGCCAGGCGCCGCAGCCCCAATTCGGGCTCGAAAAACTCGCGGCGGTCGTTCGGGAAGTGAGTTTCCTTTACCGCGCCACTCTGACGTAAGAATGCCAAGCCCTGACTGACAGATCCCTTGCTCACGCCAAGCTTCTCGACGATCTGAGCGAAACAAAGAGGGTCTGGGGATGCGAACAAAAGACCGTAGATCGCACCTACTGATTTGGGGATGCCCAAGACGTGCAGATACCCGGAAAAAAGCGCCACACACTCCCGCTCGAAGGCGGATTCGGCCGTGGCACAGTCTGCAGGAGGTGCGATGCTAGATTGCAAGAAGGCGGAGATAGGGGAGGCACCATTGTAAGTTCAAGAAAAAATGAACGAAAGTATCTCGCCAAGCCGAGCCCAGTTGGGACAACCGTGGCCACATTGACGGTGACGCCAATGGAGGATTGTCAACGCGCCTGCGAGCCGCACGCTCTGAAGTTCTCGCGTATTACCTGCACATGTCCCTTCACCAGTCCCCTCCTCCGTCTCCAAGTATTTCCATGGCATCCCTAGGCTCAGTCGACTACGATGACGCCATCGATCTCAAGGAGCTCATTGTTCGTGTGATTCGCGGGCTGCCCCAGATTCTGGGCCTTGCCCTGATCGGGCTGGTAATCGCTGCGGTAGGGATCCAAATCTTCGGGTCGATCCAGAATGCCACGACGTCTACGCGCATTTCATTCTCTTTCACGGGCTTCGAGCGCGGTTTGTATCCCGATCAGTCCAAGTTCGAAGCGGACGACCTCCGGGCTGCAGACTTGGTGAGCGAAGCGGCCACGAAGGTCGGGGTGGGCAGCGACGGCACTCAGCTCGCCAAGTTGCGGGCCGCCGTCTCGGTTGAGGCGGTCATTCCGGCGAACATCACGAAAGAACGCGACCGGTTGCGCGCCTCGGGGCAGACGCCGGCGCCTTACGTTGCCGATGAGTACGCAGTTTCGCTGACCCTACCCCGGTCTTTCCCGATGGATGAGGGACAGCGGCGACGGTTCCTTAACGAACTGGTCAACGCGTTTCGCGACCGGTTTCAACGCACGTACGCCCAGCTGCCAGGCGACTTTGGCAATGTCTTCCAGACCCTACGCGGCGCTGACTACTTCGAGTATGAGTTCATTCTCTCTTCGGATCTTCAGACGCTGAATGCCTTCCTGCAGAAACAGGCGCAATCGGCACCGACGTTTCGTTCGCAAACCACCAACCTGACCTTTGCCGACTTGCTCCGCTCGTCGGAGCTGTTCAGCCAACTGCGCCTCAATGAGGTGCTGGGACTTATCCGCTCCAATGGCATTTCGCGCGACCGGCGGCTGGCCATGGTCAAGATCGATTATCACCTGAGCCGGTTAGAAGAACGCGAACGCCAGGCCGTCGAAGAGGAGCGTGTGGTCACCGAGCTCATGACTCGCACCCAGGATCGCTCGCAAAACTATGTGCTTGGGATCAAGGGCCAGGCCCAGCGACAGGACACGAATGCGCCAATCGTCGATCAAGGCCTGATCGATTCCCTGCTCCAAAACGACGCCTACAATTTCCTCATGCGCCGCGCTCTCGACGCCGGCTTGGCCGTGAAGGCCATCCAGTCCGAGAAAGCGCGTCTGCTTGAGCGACGCAAGGCCATGGAGGCATTTCTGTCGGATGACCGGAGTTCCCAGGCTTCCGCCCAACAGCAATTGGAGCAGACGTTAGTGAATCTCGAAGCGGGCTACATGGATCTGATCGCGAAGGTCCAAACAACCTTCGAAGACTACGCCAAACGCGAGTTCGCTGATGCCGTTCGCGTCAGTGGGCAGATCTCCTCCGAGAGCGTACTCAGGAGTCTGGCATTCGCGGGAGCGATTGGCGCGTTCCTCGGCATGGCGCTAGGTGGCGGGCTGAGCCTGCTCGGGATTTACATCGGCCGCGGGCGGAAGACGGCCTGAGGCGACAGGCGCGGGAAAGCGCCGGGTCAGGGGACCCGGCCTACAAAGGGGGGCGAACCTGACGTTCCCCGAGGATCGCGGCGACGGGCGATGATTTGCGCCTGAGGGTCTGAAAGGTACAAAGCGAGAGAACGAGAACGAAGGCGGAAGCGGCATCGGGAGGCGCAGCCTGCGGCTTGCAAAACCCTACCTGCTACCCGCTACTCGTCTCGGACCCTGAGCCTTTCGAAGGGCTACCCGCTACTTCCTTCCCCCCTTGCCTCCGCCGAACGCCCAAGCCGACACACCTCCGCCCGACGACGATGCGGTCCTTCCGCCGTCGTCAGACCTGTTTGCTCCGACGTGGGGGCGTGCCGCCTTTGGCCTCGGGTTAGCCGCGGCGGCCTTCTTTCTGCCTCAGGAGGTTCCGCTCGAATACTACCCGCTGAACGAGCCGGGCAACGACATCCTTTACTGGGAGATCTCCTTCGCCTCGACCGATTTCACCGGCAACACCTTCCTGCGCTACGATGTGGGCAAGGGGTTCAACGACCTGCACTCCATTCAGATTCCCATCGCGCCGACCGAGCGGACGTACACCTACACCTTCCCGCTGCTCGATGCCCCCATCACCGCGTTGCGCATGGATCCGGCCGACAAGCAGGGCGAGATTCGGATTCGGCAGATGCGCATCATTGACCGGCGCGAGACGGAGATCCGGCGCTTCACCAAAGACGACATGATGCCGGCATCCGGCATCGCCTCGATTTTTCCCCTCGAGGAAGGCTGGAAGATCGTCACGGCCGCCGACGCCCACGATCCCTACCTGCGCATCCGCCTCGATGCGCCGCTCGTCGCCCACGGGCTGAACCATCGCAATTTCCTGCGCAGCCTCTACTCGTGGAGCTACCTCGCGCTGATGCTGTGGATCATCCTGCTCGCGGTGTACTTCACCTTCCTCCGACACCGCGACTGGCGAACGCTGGCCAAATCGGTCTCCTTCCTCGCCCTGCTCGCCCTCGCCTTCTCCGCTGTCGGCAACCGCGGGCTCATCCGCAATTCCTGGGCCTACTCCCGCTTCGAAGCCCCCGCCGTTGCCCCGGGTAGCCTGCGGCTCGAGTTCGATCTTGCGACCGACCGTCCGGTGTCGTCGCAACTGTTTCTCGACGTCGGCGCAGGCATCCGCGGCGAGGATTCGCAGCGGCGTGACTTCGAACCGCACCCGTTCATGCAAACGCTGCGCTTCGACCTGCCCCATACCGGCGAGCTGCGCGAGATTCGGTGGGACCCGGTCGACGCCGCCGCTACATTTCGCATCTACGGCATCCGGGTCGTCGATCGGACCGGGAGAACCCTGACCAAGCTGCCGCCCAACGCCCTCCATCCGATCCAACAGGTGGCCAGCCTGACCAAGGAGGACGGGGCCCTGGTGCTCCGTACCACCGAGAACGCCAACGATCCGATCGTCATCTTTACGCCGGAGGCCTTGGCGATGATTCAGGCGGCGCGGCAAACCCACGTCGACGCCGCCCAACGGCCCTGACGCCAATCCTGCGAGCCCCCTGCCCCGGTCCGACATCGCGCTTTACGTCCGGGCGCAGCCCGTCTGTCTTCGCCCTGCGCCGTCATGTCGTCCTCGTCCGCTCCCTCCACCCCTGCCGCTCCCGTGGTTTCGCTCCGCGGCGTGAGCAAGCATTACACGGTGTGGACCGACCCGGCCGACCGCCTGCTCGCCCCGCTCCGAAAGGCGCTGCTGGGCAAAACTGGCAACGACGGCGCCCAGTCCTTCACCGCCGTCCGGGACGTCTCCCTCGAGATCGCACCCGGCGAATGCCTTGGCATCGTCGGCCGCAATGGGGCCGGCAAAAGCACCCTGTTGCAAATGATCGCCGGCACGCTCCGGCCGAGCAGCGGCGACATCCGCGTGATGGGACGCGTGGCGGCGTTGCTCGAACTTGGCAGCGGATTCAACCCCGACTTCACCGGGCGGGAAAACATCCACCTTTACGCGTCGATCATGGGCCTCACGAAGGCGGAGATCGACGCGAAGTATGACGCCATCGTGGCCTACGCGGGCATCGGCGATTTCATCCATAGCCCCGTGCGCACCTACTCCACGGGCATGGCGGTGCGCTTGGCCTTTGCGGTCTGCGTCCACGTCGACGCCGAGATCCTGATCATCGACGAGGCCCTCGCGGTCGGAGACGCCCGGTTCCAATTCAAATGCCACGCCACGCTCGAACAGATGCAGGCGGAGGGACGCACGATCATCTTTGTTTCTCACGACACCAATGCCGTGAAGCGCATGTGCCGCTCGGCCGTGCTGCTCGAGCGAGGCGAGGTCCTCTTCAAGGGCGCGCCCAACGACGTGGTCAATCTCTACACCAAGTTGATCACGAGCCCGCACGGCGTGGAGGCCATCCGGGCGGACATCGCCGACGCCCAGGCGCGTGCCCTCGATACGCCTTCTCCGCCGCCGCCGGAGGCCGTGCCTGCGCTCACCGCATCGGACGTTGCCGACCCGACGCGCAAGGCCGCTGCCTCGGCGTTCACCTCGGTCGCTCCTCATCCTTCCGAAGGCGGGGTGCTCATTGCGGAGGAACGCGCCCACCAACAGGTCTCCGACAAGGAGTACGCCTACGGGGGCGAGGCCGGGAAGATCGTCTCGGTTGCGATGACCGACGATCAGGGGCGCCCGCGGCTGACGTTTGTCACCGGTGCAACCGCCCGCGTGCGTTTCACCTGTGAAGCGATCCGCGATATCGACGATCCCATTTACGCCGTGACGTTGAAGGATGTGCGGGGGCAGGAGATTTTTGGGACCAACTCTTTCTTCCAATCGCTCACGCCCGGCCCGGTTCCGGCCGGACGGAAGGCGTCAGTCGAGTTCGCGATTCAGCTCAACGTGCAACCCGGGGTGTACTTCGCGTCCCTCGGCTGGGTGCGTCTGGTTGACGGAGAGGTCCAGGTGATCCACCGCCGCTACGATGTGCTGCGTTTCGACGTGATGCCGCTCGACCGGTCCTTCGGCATCGCCCACTGCCCGACCTCGATTGTCATTTCGTCCGTCTGAACCATGGTGCGCATCACTTTCCAGCACGAGCAGCAATCCCGCGCCGTCGCCCTCGGGGAACACTTCGCGAAACCGCGTGAGGCCGGCTTCCGCGACGCTCCGTCCGCCGAATTGCTCGGCATCATCGCCGAGGTGGAAGCAGGGCGGCCGTGGCGCGAGGTTGTGGGCGAGCGCTACGCGGCGAGCCGGCCCTGGCTGCATGCCATCATCACCTCGGGTACGCGAACGGCCTTCTTCAACCAAGTGCTGCCGGCCGGGCGCGGTCCGGTTCTGGACATCGGTTCAGGCTGGGGGCAGATCGCGCGGCCGCTGGCCCGCCATCGTCCGGTGGTGGCACTCGAACCCGTCGCCGAACGACTCGCCTTCATCCGGGCCGCCGCCGGGCAGGACCGGGTCGCGGACCAGATCGCCTACCTCGAATCCGACTACCTCGATCTCGCCTTCGAGCCGCAGTTCGAAGCCATCTGCGCGATCGGGGTGCTCGAATGGGCCGGGGCCTTTCAAAACCACACCGACGCCCAGCAACGGCAGCGCGATTTTCTCGCCAAGACCCGGCGCGAACTCGCTCCGGGCGGCAGCCTGATCATCGGCATCGAGAACCGCCTCGGCCTGAAGTACCTGCTCGGCTGCCCCGACGACCACATCGGCATTCCGGGCCTGGCCGTCCTCGACGCCGAACTCGCCAAAGCCCGCTGGCAGGCGCGCCACGGGCAACCGTTGCAGAGCTTCACCTACTCCCACGCCGAGTTGGATGCCCTGCTCCGCGCCGCCGGTTACACCGACATCGCCTTCTACGGTGCCTACCCCGACTACAAACTGCCTCAGGTGGTCGTGCCTTTCGGACCCGAGGGACGGTCCCTCAACGCCTGGCTCGCCTCGGCGTCGCTCCCCCGCGAACACAATGGCTACGATGGTAGCGATCTAACGGATACGTTCCAGGAGGACCTCGCGTCCCATCATCACTCGCTGGCCCGCGAAGGTGCGGCCCATCTGTTCGCGCCCAGCTTTTTTGTCCGCGCCCGCTGACGTGTCCTCCCCCGAGGCGATCTTCGACATCCTGATCCGGCGTGGCCTGCTCGCCGCGGGCCCCGCCCCGGCCCGCCTCACCGGCGGGAACGCTGACCGGAGCGCGGCCCGCTCGTCGTGGCAGGCGACCCTTGCTGACGGAACCGCGGTCAAGCTCACCGTGGGCGCCGACCTGACGCCGACAAACGAGCGTCACCGCGCCGCGTACGCCGCGGCCCCGGATTTCGTACCGGCACCGGTGTTCTTCGAGTGCCTGCCCGAGGGTGACGTGTTCGCCGAACGGTTCGTCCCGACCTCCGGTTCTGCGGAAACGCCGGCCAACCTCTTCACCGCAGTCTGCGCGCGACTCGATGCCACTAGCCGGCCATCGACCGCCGCCGCACGGCGCAACGAGTGGCGGCGGTGGACCACGGAACTGATGGGACTCGACGCGTTCACCGCCACCGAACGGACACTCCTGGCCGACTTCATCCTACCGTCGCTGTTTCGAGGGCTGGCGACGGGGCCCGCCACCACGCGTTGGACCAACGGCGACCTGCGCTCAGGCAATGTGAGGATCGATCCGGAAGGCCGTCCCTGGCTGATCGATCACGAACACGGTGCCCGGACGCACTTCTTCGGCGAGGACGACGTCAGGTGGTTTGCCTTCTCTCCGGAAGTCCGCGGCCCCGCTGCGCCTTCTCCCACGCCAACGGCGCTGGATCCGGCGTGGAACCTCTATTTCTGGTTGCGGCAGTTTGCGTTGGAAGCCGTCGGCAACACGCCGGCCTATCGGGCGCGCATGATGCCGGATCGAAAAGCCGTGATCCGTCGACTCGCCGAAGGGGTCTGCGCACGTCCGCTCGATGGCTGGAGCACGGAGGCGTTGAGCGTCGACTTCGCCATCGAAGACCTGCGCTGGCTGCAGCATGAAGAGATGACCGTGTTTGTCTCCGGGTGGTGTCATTTGCCCGGCAACCTGAGCCTCGAATCGTTGCACCTCGTCGCGCCGGACGGAGCCGTGGCGTCCCTCGAACGTGTCCATCGGCCGGACGTGCAGCAGCACTTTGGCGCTGCGTCGGACGCCCAGGTGGCCGGCTTTACCGGCCGACTGGCCACGGGCGACTTCACCGGGCGGTTTCTCCTCGGCGCCCGCCGCACCGACGGCGCCTGGCTGCCCCTCGCCCACGTCAATCCGGCTGACGTCGCCGCCCGCGGCCCCTCGACAGGGCATTACTCGGGGTGGGCGCAACGGTTCGATGCACAACCCGCGTTACCCACCGCGGAGACGTCGGCGCCTCGTTTCTCCCTTCTCCTGCCCGTCTACAATACACCTCCGGCCTTCCTGAGAGCCTGCCTCGACTCGGTGTTCGCCCAGAGCCATCGCAACTGGGAGCTGATCGTGGTCGACGACGGATCGCCTGACTTGGCGGTGGGCGAGCTCCTGCGCGCGCTACCGGCGGATCCGTGCGTTCGACTGACCCGGCGCGCTCAGAACGGCGGTATTGCCCGCGCGACCAACGACGCTCTCGCCCTGGCCCAGGGCGACTTCATCGTCTTACTCGATCACGACGACCTGCTTCGGCCCCACGCGCTGCACCGGCTCGCGCAGGCGATCGGGCAGGAGCCCGCCGCCGACGTGTGGTACTCGGACGAGGACAAGATTTCCGAAGACGGACGCCGGCTCTTCCCGTTTTTCAAGCCGGCCTACTCACCCGAGTTCTTGCGCAGCGTGATGTACCCGGGACACGTGCTGTGTGTGCGCCGGAGCCTCGCCACGTCGGTCGGCGGTTTCGATCCGGCCTTCGACGGCGTGCAGGATTATGAGTTCTTTCTGCGCCTCTCCGAACACACCACCCGCATCCGTCACCTGCCGGAGATCCTGTATCACTGGCGGCGCTCGCCCGGTTCGAGTGCACTCCATGGCAACGTGAAGGGCGACATGGACGCCCGCCAGCTTGCGGCGGTCTCAGCCCATCTTGCGCGCCGCGGTGATCCGCGGGTGGCGGAATCCTTGGGAGGCCATCGCGTGCGGCTGCGTGCCGGGCCAGCCGGGACCCGTCCGTCCTGCTTCGTGCACACGGTCGGCACATCGCACGACCCGCTTGTCCTACTCCGCCGGCTGGCCGTCGAACGGACGGAGGACGTGCTGATTCTGCTGGGTGTCGTCCACCGGGAAGGCAACGAAGGATGGGAGGCCGAGTTGGCCGCCGTAGCCGCCCTTGACGACTCCGGCTGCGTCGCCCCGGTGCTGATTTCGCGTGAGCATCGCATCCTCGAATCCGGCTGCACCCTCGTCGGTGAACGCCTCGTTCCGATGATGGTCAATTTTGACCCGGATGACGACGGCTACAACGGCGCCGGACGCTGTAATCGCGAGGTCGTGGCCGTCTCGCCCCTGTGTTTCGCCGTGCGGCGTCAGGTGGTGCTGGATTCCCGTTTTACTCCCGCGCCGGACTGGGGCGGTTTTTTGGCCGCCCTGCAGCAGGCGGGACTTTATCACCGGGTGTGTACCGCCGCCCGCCTGACGCTGCCGCTGAGCGCAAGCGGCCATGGTCATCCCTGGCGAATGCCGCCCGGTGGGGTCGATCCCTATTTCAACCCGGCGTTTCGCCGCGAGCCTGCGGACTACACGTTTGTGGCTCAACTGTCCAAGCCGGACAGACGTCCAGCCTTCGCCTATCACCTCGATTCGCAGCTGCCGGATGCGATCGCAGACGGCTGCCTGGAACTGCGCGGCTGGTGCACCGGCGCTGGAGAGACGCCCGTGGCAATCACGGCCGAGGTTGCGGGTATCCGGTGGACGGTGACCGCGGCATCCCCGCGTCCCGATGTGGCCCAAGCGCTGGGCCTGGACCGGGACGGCTGCGGATTCTCGATCAATCTTCGTCTTCCGGCCGGGCGACACACGCTGGTGCTGCGCGCAGAAGATACCCACGGTGACGGCCACGAACTCCTTCGCCGTATCGTCGTCGTACCGAGGTCCGCCGCTTGGCGCCGGGCGTTTCGGGCTTCGCCGGAGCGACTGCTGGCTTGCCAGTTAGCCGCCACGCCGCAGCACGCGCCGCGGCCGCTCCCTCCGGCGACATTTCGACGGCGGCGAGCGACGCCGTCAGGCGGGCCGCGTTTTTCGGTGGTCACCCCTTCGTTTCAGCAGGCCCCGTTTCTGCGCGAAACCATCACCGGTGTGCTGCAGCAGGACGTCCCCGGCGACTACGTCATCCAAGACGGCGGTTCGACCGATGGCAGCGCCGATATCATCGCCGCGATTGCCCGCGAACCGTGTGGTCCCGGAGCGATGCGGATTGCCGCCTGGGAATGCGCACCCGACTTCGGTCAGACCGACGCCCTGCAACGCGGCTTTGCCAAGACGAACGGCGCGCCGGATGACGTGATGGCGTGGATCAACGCCGACGATTTTTATCTGCCGGGCGCCTTTGCCGTCGTCGCCGACTATCTTGCGCGGCATCCCGAAGTCGACGTGGTCTACGGCCACCGTCTGCTGGTCGACGAGACGTCGCGCGAAATCGGACGCTGGCACCTTCCGCCGCATGATCCGGCGGTGCTGGAACGTTACGATTTTGTTCCTCAGGAAACGCTCTTCTGGCGCCGACGGCTCTGGGAGCGGGTGGGCGGCGTGAATCCCGATTTCCAGTTTGCGATGGATTGGGACCTCCTGCTGCGGTTTCAGGCTGCGGGCGCTACCATAGTCCGTCTGCCCTGCTTCTTGGCCTGCTTCCGATTGCACCAGAGTCAGAAAACGTCGGCCCAACTGGGCTCGGTCGGGCAGGAGGAGCTCGATACCCTGCGTTTTCGGACCTTCGGCCGGAAGCTGTCCGCTGCTGAACTGATCGCGGATCCAAACCTGTACGCCTACCTGAAACGCAGCGCCCGTCTCGACCTCCTCGCCGCGGCGGGCTGGCGGGGCCGCACCGGGTGAGGTCCCGGAATTGCGCTTTACTCGATTCCGCGGCACCGGCCTAAATCGCGGCATGGCCTCCTCCCTGTCTGGCGTCAGCGTTGCGACCCCGCCCTCCGGGCTCTGGGTTCATCGCTCGCTTCTCTGGCAGTTCACGCTGCGCAACGTTGAGCTTCGCCACAAAGGCAGCCACCTGGGCCTGATCTGGTCGTTCCTCAGCCCGCTGCTGCTCCTCGCCCTCTATGTCTTTGTCTTCGGTTTCATTTTTGAAGGGACCTTCGGGCGGCCGGGTGAGACCCGGATCGATTACGCTCTCGGCATTTTTCTCGGCCTGAGCCTGTTTCATTTCCTCGGGGAAACCATCGGGCAGGCACCGGCGCTGATCACCTCGAATCCGAACTTCGTGAAGAAAGTGGTCTTTCCCTTGCAGGTGCTGCCCGCGGCGGCGGTCGGTGCGTCGCTGATCCACCTCGCCATCAGCCTCGGCCTCATCCTCGCGGGCATCGCTCTGGTCGGTCCCGGCCTTTCCGCCGGCGTCCTGTGGCTGCCGGTCATTCTGCTGCCGCTGGCGCTGCTCGGACTCGGACTCGCCTGGCTGATTTCGGCGCTCGGGGTGTTTTTCCGCGACATCGCCCAGATCACCCAGTTCGTCAGCATCGGACTGATGTTTGCCAGCGCCGTGTTCTACCCGGTGGAGAAGATCCCCGCCACGGCATGGACCTTCCTTCAGTTCAATCCGCTCCTGCTCGCGGTTGAACTGTCCCGGGATGCGGTGCTCTGGCAGGAGGCGCTGGAGTATCGCCATCTCGGTGTGCTCTACGCGATCGGGGTGCTCGTGGCCGCCGGCGGCTTCGCGGTGTTCCACCGGCTGAAGCCGGCCTTTGCGGACGTCCTGTGACATGCCTCCGCTTTACGATTTTTCCGTCCTTCCGATCGACCGCACGCTCGCCCCGCGTGACGGCATGGTCGATTCCACCCAGCCGGAGCAGTACTTCGATCTCGGTCGGCGCGCGCTGGAGCTGATCCATTTTTCCAGCGTCCTGTGCGACAAGCCGCACTATCCGGAGATTCTCGACCTGCCCTGCGGGCACGGCCGGGTCATGCGCTGGTTGCGTGCCCACTACGGCTACGCCCACCTCACGGCCTGCGACCTCGACCGGGACGGAGTCGATTTCTGCGCCCGGCAGTTCGGCGCCACGCCGGTCTATTCCGCACCCGACCTGCGGACCCTGCCGTTCAAGGCGCAGTTCGACTTGATCTGGGTCGGTTCGCTGGTGACACACCTCAATCAGGAGCGCTGGCTCACGACGCTCGATTGCCTAGTCAAGTGGACGCGCGAATGCGGCGTGATCGTGTTCACCACCCAGGGCCGCACGGTCTCGAGTCTGCTCGCCCGCGGCCGGCGCAATGTGGCGGAGAACGTCGACAAAGCCACCCTGCTCGCCGACTACGCGCGCGACGGGTTTGCGTACCAGCGTTATTTCGAAAGTACGCCGGCGGAGGACTATGGCCTGGCACTCACATCACCGGATTGGGTGATGCGCGCCGTGCAGCGGCATCCCGACATCATCGTCCGCGCCTACCTCGAGGAGGCGTGGGGCATGCAGGACGTGGTGATCCTCTACAAGAAGGCCGGTCATTTTGAACCGATCCTGGATGTACCGGAAACGTCCCTCGCTCCCCGCCCGCCCGCGCCAGCGTTGAAGAAACGCTGGTGGTAGCAGCGCCCGCTCCCGACTATTGGCTTCACATCCGGGCGGGGCGCGCCTTGATCGAAACCGCCCATGACGTCCGATCACCCGGCATCGGCTGAGCTCCTCCAAACCGTCCGCCAGCAACTCATTCTGGCCCAGGTACGCATCATGGAGCTGGAAGATGCGCGCGATGAACTGGCGCCCCGTCTGGCCCAGACGGAGACGCTGCTCGCCGCCGCCCAGACCCTCGCCGACCAGAAGCTGGAGGAGGCGGCCCATCTTGCCTCGGTCCGCGACGACCTGCTCGCGCAGATGCAGCACCTGCGCCACGTGCAGCACGTGACCCACGAGGCCTTGCAGGCCACCCGCGAACGCGTCGCTGCCGCTGAGGGCGCCCTGGCCCAGGAACGCCAGCTTTCCTCCGCCCTGAAGGCGCAGACGGAGGCCCTCGCTGCGTCGGTCGATGCGCTCGACGCCCGGTTGCGCGAACACGAACGCCTGCTGGCCGATGCCCGGACCGTGGCCGCTCAACGCCTCGATCGCATTCAGCAACTCGACGGGACGGTGCGGACCATGAAGGCCTCGCGCAGCTGGCGTTGGACGGCATGGCTGCGTTCGATCGAGCGCGCGTTTCGTCCCAAGAAGCCGTGAGCGTCTCCTCTGCCCCGCGCCTTCACGCCGAAATCGAATCGCCCCGCCCGCTGCGAGCGGTCGCCGGGCAGGTCGATATCGTGGGATGGTGTTTTGCCGCGGGCCGTTCGGAACCGCCGGCCATGCGTCTGAACACGGCCGCCGGATTGATTCTGCAACGCGCCCGGGAGACACGAACGGACGTGCCGCTCCTCTTCCCGGATGAACCCGCCGCAGCCATGTCCGGCTTTCGTCTCGCCGGATCTCTTCCCAGCGGGGTGTACCTCGCCCAACTCGAGGCCGAAGTCGAACCCGGGCGCTGGCGTTGGGTACGCAGCCTCACGTTGGCGGTGGAATCACGCCCCTTCGCGGCCGAAGTGGAGACCATCGCGTCCGGCGCGCCCCTCACCGAGCGCACCCACGTGTCCGGCTGGGCCCTGCATCCGTCGCAACCAGTCACCGCGCTGAGTCTGCGTTATGGTCACCAGGACCTGCCGTGCGTGCTCGGCCTGCTCCGCGAGGATGTACCGAGGCAGTTTCCCGACGTGCCCCATGCTCAGGAGACGGGTTTTCGCAGTGAAACCATCCTGTCTGCCGGCGTCGGGCCGCTGCGCCTGCGCGCCCGCCTCGCCACGGGCGAGATCGCCGTGGCCCGCACACCGGTCACGATCGCGGTGGCACACGATGAGAATCACGGCCCGGGGATCGACCTCCGCGGCGAACGCATTCCCCTGCCCGGCTATGCCCGCCGCACGCCCTCCCCCGCGGCCGGACCGGCCCTGCCGCGGTTGAACGTGCTCTTCGTCCTGCACGGGGATTTCACCGCCAACAGCTCGCTCCAAGCCTGCGCCCTCGCCAACGGGTTAGCCGAACTCGGCCACGACTGCACCTTAGCCGTGCCGCGCGACCTCGAAACGCAGCGCCACCAGCTCGAGCCCCGGTTTCGCGCCTGCCTGCATGCGCAGGCGATGGCGGAGGGCGGAGGATTCGCGGACGGACGCGGTCCGGACGTGATTCACGCATGGACGACGCGCGAACGTATCCGTGAGGTGGCGACACAGATTCGCGCCCGGCACGGCGGCCGTCTCGTGATTCAGCTGGAGGACAACGAACACGCCATCCTCGCCCACGCCACCGGACAGCCCTTCGCCGCCCTCGCGGCCATGGACGACCGGGAACTGGAGCCGCTGCTCTCCCCGGAGCTGGCCCACCCGCGCCGGAGCCAGGCGTTTCTCGCGTCGGCCGATGCGGTGACGGTCATCGTCGATCGTCTGCGGGAGTTCGTTCCGGCAGGCAAACCCTGCACGACGGTGTGGCCGGCAGCGGACGCGCGGTATTTCTTTCCGCGGCCGCCCGCCGACGCCTTTCACCGCCTGCTCGATGAGCGCCAGGGCGCGTTCGTGCTCTTTTACCACGGCAACGTGCATGCTGCGAATGCGCGGGAGATGCGCGAACTCTACGCCGCCGTGGCCCGCCTGAATGCCGAAGGCGAACCTGTCACCCTCATTCGTGCCGGCGTGGACCAGGTGGCTTTCCTCGAGCCGGCGCTGGTCGCCCGCGTGGCGCCGCACGTGCTCTCGCTCGGCCAGATCCTCAACCATCGTCACCTGCCGCCGCTGATGGCCCTGGCCGACGCCTTTGTGCAACCTGGAGAACCGGATGCGTTCAACGATTACCGATTCCCGTCCAAGCTGCCCGAGTTCTTCGCCCTCGGACGCCCGGTGATCCTTCCGCGCACGAATCTCGGCGAACACGTACGCCACGGGGAGGACGCCTATGTCCTGCCCAAGGCGGACGAGGCCGGCATCACCGAGGCGGTGCGCGCCCTGCGCCGCGATCCGGCGCTCGCGGCCCGGCTTGCGGCCGGGGCGGCGGCCTTCTCCGCCGCCCACTTCGGCTGGCAACGCAGCGCCGCCACGCTTGCCAACGCGTACGCAGCCCTGACACGGTCGTGAGTTCATGGCTGGAAGAACGCAACGGATGGCGGTGACTGGGGGACGCGGGCGGCTCGCCTCGCTGATCGCCGACGCCTTTTCGGCGCCGTCCTATGACCTGCGGCTTTTCTCGCGCACGGCAGGGCGGGGATTTGCGCCGCTCGCCTCGCTGGCCCGGCCGGAGACCCTTGCGGACACGGACGTCATTCTCCACCTCGCCTGGAGCACGTTGCCCGCCACCTCGGAGAAGGCCCCAGGGACCGAAGCGGCCCACGACCTTCCCCTGCTCGAATCGCTGCTCGCCACGCTCGCCGCCACTCCGGGAGCGGACCGACGGCATTTCGTGTTCTTTTCGTCGGGCGGTACGGTCTATGGCAATGCCCCCGGTCGGCCCAATGTAGAGGACGATCCCTGTCATCCGATTGGCCACTACGGCCGCGCGAAACGTGAGGCGGAGCGCCGGGTAGAACACTATGCGCGGGAGCACGGTCTGCCCTGCACCATCCTGCGCATCGCGAATCCCTACGGTTATCCGGTGCCGAAGAATCGTGCCCAAGGCCTGATTCCGCATGCGCTGCGCTGTGCAACCGAAGGCCAGCCCCTCACGCTGTGGGGCGACGGTACGGCGCGGAAAGACTTTCTGTACTACACGGATTTTCTGGCCGGACTCGCCAGCGTGCTGCGCGAACGGCTGACGGGAACCTACAACCTGTGCGCCGGTGAATCTCACCAGGTGCGCGAGGTGCTGGACTTGGTCGAAGCACAGACCGGTGCGCCGATTGCACTGACCTTCACGGCGGCACCGAATTGGGACGTGCACGACAGCCGGCTCGACCGCACGCGGCTCTCCGCCGCGACCGGGTGGCGTCCGCTCGTCCCCCTGACCGAAGGCATCCGCCGGGCGGCCGCCGGCTACGCCAGCCCCTGATCGACGATGGACCCGGATCGCGAGCGCCCCCCCTTCGCCCGCCTCGGCACCCTGCTTGGCTTCGGCCTGATCGCCGCGCTCGCGCTCTGGACGCTGAGCCGCGGGTGGCACGCCTCGATCCAGGACCGGCACGACTTTCGTCAGATTCAGACCGCATTCAGCATTCAATGGCTGCAGGAGACGGGCTTCCAGGCCGCCTACGAAACACCGCTCTTCGGCCCGCCCTGGTCGATTCCGATGGAGTTCCCGGTGTACCAAGGCCTCGCCGCCATTCTGAGCAACGTGCTCGGGACGGGCCTTGAACCCACCGGACGGGCGGTCAGCGCGTTTTTCTTCCTCGCCCTGCTGCCGGCGGTTTTCCTCATCGCCGGACACTACGGACTACGCGGCCGGGAGCGCCTCTGGCCCGTGGCGGCGGTGCTGCTTGCGCCGATCTACCTGTTCTACGCCCGCACGGTGATGATCGAGACGACGGCACTCGGTCTCGCCGGGTGGTTTCTGTATGCGCACCTGCGGGCGGTGGGGGAGCGCCACGCCGGATTTGTCATCCTGGCCACCTTCTTTGCGGTCGGTGCCGCGCTGGCGAAGATCACCACCCTCGTGGCCTTCGTACCGGCCGCCGGCCTGATGGCGCTGCCCGCCCTACGCGCGGCGTGGTCAAAACGTGGCGACGACCCGCAGGCCCTCGTCACGACCGTCCTCTGCGCCGGTTTACCGCTGGCGGCCGCGTTGGGTGCAACGCTCGCCTGGGTGAGCTACTCCGACGCACTCAAATCGGACAATCCCTACGCCGGTTTCCTGACCTCATCCGCCCTCTCGGTGTGGAACTGGGGCACCTGGGACCAGCGCTTCGCGCCAGGCTTCTGGGCCGAACTCGGGCACAGCCTGAAAGGCTACGTCTTCAGTCCGACCTCGCTCACCGTGCTGGCGGTGGCCCTCGCGGCCGGCACCGGGCGCACGCGCCGGCTCATGCTGGCGGCCGCCGGACTCTTCTTGGCCGGACCGCTGCTCTTCGCCAATCTGTATTGGCGGCACGACTACTATTTCTGCGCCAACGCCGTCTTTCTGCTCGCCGCCGCCGGGTTTGTTCTCGCCGAAGCCCGCCGCAACCCGGCGCTGCCGGCCGCTGTGCGCCGCCTGCTGCCGCTGCTCTTCTTCGCCGGACAGTGGTTCGGCTACCAGGCCCACTTTGGTGACTACACGCGCCGCGAGCTGCCCCCGGCCCCGGGCGTATCGGTCGCCCTCGCCGCCGCCACGCCGCCCGACGGGGTGGTGTTGATCTACGGGTGGGATTGGAACGCCACCGTGCCCTATTACGCGCACCGACGCGCCATCATGGTCCGCAACGGATTCGAGGACGACCATGCCGCGCTCGACGCGGTGCTTGACCGCCTCGCTCCGTTGCGTGTGACCGCCATGGTAGTCTACAATCCCTCGCTGCAACGCTCGCCCGAGTTCATCCGGGCCCGAACGGAACGCTTTGGCTTCGCACCGACCCCACTCGTGACCGGAGCTGCCGGCGATCTTTACGTGGGCGAGGAGGCACTGCTTCCGGCGGCGCAGGCGCTGCAAGGCCAGCTCCTGCCCGACACCACCCTGCAGGTCGCGTTCACGGAGCAGGATACCGGGCCGGCGTTGCAGGACGAACCCTTGTCGGGGGTCGCGTTGGCTTCCTTCCACCCCCAGCCGAGTCGCGCCCGGGCTCTGCACGGCTTCGTCCGGGGTGAACATGAGGGCCGCCCTTCCCTCATGGCCCACCCGGTGGCGGAACTGCATTTCGAACCGCCAACAGAGGCCCGCTCCCTGAGCGTCGAATACGGCATTTACCCCGGCGCGTACGCGGCCGACGCGAGTTCGGTGACGGATGGAGTGACGTTCGAAATCATCGAGATCAGGCCGAACGGCGTGCGACGGACGCTGCTCCGCCGCACGCTGGACCCCGTCGCGAACGAGTCCGATCGCGGCACGCAACGCGAGACGTTGGCCGCCGGACCGTTTTCCGGAGCGGTCATGTTCCGCACCACCGCCGGCCCGGCCGGCCGGTTCAACAGCGACTGGGCGTACTGGAGTCGGATCGAGTTTCGGTGAGGCGGGCAGACCCGAGCGCCTGCGCTACGGGGCCGGCTCGATCGTGAGCGCACCGAGCATGATCCAGTCACAGGTGTCGCGGCCATTGGGTCCGGGACCGAAAAACAGCTCCACCTCTCCGGCCTCCGCGAGCTCGAAGGTGACCTCCCACGGGCGAATGCCCCGATGGTCGGCCCGGGCCCGGGGATCAAAGAGGAGGGAGTGCAACACGCGGCTTTCGCCGGCAGCACCCAAGGCGCGCAGCGTCACCTCGACGCCGTCCGTGGTCTTGTCGTCCGGCTGGGACAGATCGTACGCGACGGGCGGCGTGATCTCCAAGGTCGTGCGCAGGACGTGGCGGCCGGCCGGAAGGGCGAAGACCAGCCGGGTCATCGGATGCGCGTTGTAGCGCGGACGTCCCCCGCTGCCGTCGAGCGCCGGGCCGAAGCTGGCGAAGAAACGTACCGGCTGCGGCGACATGGCCTGAAACGGGATTAGCTGGTGGCGCAGCAGGTCGGCGGTGCGGAACCACTCGCCCGCGAGGCGTTCCGGCGGCGGTTCGGCGCCGGGCGCCCACTCGACCTCGTGAAAACCCTTCTCCTGGAGCAGGCGCGTGCTCTCCGCGCGACGGTCGGCCTGGAGATACACGGTCATGTTCTTCCAGCGGTAAAGCGGACGTACATCGATGCCAAAGTCGACGAACCAGTCGCTTAGGCGCACGGTGTGGTCGGTGGAATCCGCGACCAGCAGCGCGCCGATCTTTTCGTCGCGCAGTTTCGCGAGGGCCTGCTGGAGCCGGTCGGTATAACGCACTTCGCCGACCCGTAGCATGAGGGCGCGGCGCTCGGAAAAAAACGGCCAGAACGAATCCCAGTCCTGACCGGTGATCACGATCACGTCCTCGGGCCGGGTCAGTTCCCGCAACGACATGGTCAGGCCGTTACCGCCGTGGCTGATGCCGCGCTGCTGGGGAAAATAGTAATGAAAATACTGATACACCTGCCCGCCCGCGACGGCGAGCGCAGCCGCGGCCACCACCCAGCGGGGCGCACGCGTCTCGGCGAGGCCGACGAGCGCGAGCCCCATGGCACCGACGATCAGCACGGTATTGGCCACGAAGTAGTACTCGTGCAGGGCATAGAGCTCGGGGAAGATGACCAGCGCGGAGGCAAAGACGGCCGAGCAAACGACGATCTCGCGCCAGCGAGGGCGGGCGGCCAGCACGGCCACCAAGGCGCAGGCCACGAGTGCCGGCAGCCAGCTCATCGCCTCGGCCACGATGCGCCCCTTCATCGCCCACATCTCAGGCGAAAGCCGGGTTTCCCACGTGCCGAGGTTGAAATTCTGCAGCCGGTCCGAGGTCAGGAAGTGCGCCATGGGGTTGCGCGCTTTGACCGTGTCCGCGAAGCGCAACCACGCATAGGTCAGGGCAAAGGGCGCGGCGGTGGCCGCCACCATCCAGCCCAGGACCGGGCGCAGCCGTCCCTCGCGCCACGCCCGCCACAGGGTGACGAGCGCCCAGCCTCCGGCGGGGATGAGGTAGAGCAGGTAGGTCGTCACCTTCACCGCACCGGCTCCAGCGCCGGCCAGATTGGCGATCACCAGCCAACCGAGGCTCCGACGGTCCACCGCGGTCATGAAGGCGTGCCAGAACCAAAGGCTGAACATCAACGCCATCGTCTCGATCAGGAAGCCGCGCACGTAGAAGACGTAGAGCGGACAGGTCAGGAGCAGCCCGATCACCAGCCAGCGCCGGCCATACGCCACGCCGACGCGGCCGAGGAGGAGAAAGACCGCCGGCAGGCAGAGGTAAAAACACACGATGCTGACCAGACGGCCGGACTTGGTCAGATCGAGACCGGTGGCATTCGAGACGCCCACCACCGTCCATTGGTAAAGCGGGAACTCCATCGGAATGGACCACGGCTTACCCAAGACGGGAGTGGGATAAGCGAGCGAGAAGTCGTTGTCCTTCTGGATGTGATAGGCGGACAGGGCCGTCTGCGCCTGGCGAAACTCGATTCCCGGCAGGTTGCGGCTCGTCCATCCCACGCGCACACCCCAAAGATGAAAGGCCGCACACAGGGCCACGAACGCCACCCAGAACCACATCTCGGCGCGGCGCGGGCGATCAGGGGGCGGAAGTTCAGCCATGCCCTGAAGCAAAATCCCGGCACCTAGGTGGCAATCCGATTCTCGTACCGTCATCCAGTCCGTCACGGTCGGCGGCACCCAGCCCGGACATTTGCCAATCAGCGGATAGAACAGGAGGCTGTTGGAATGGCGTTGTGGATACGCCGCGCGGTCGACTGAGTACACGCGTCCGCTTTCGCGTGAGCTCCCCTGCTTCAACCCCGGTCCCGGCGCGCCTCGCGTCGTGGCGCAGAGGCACCTTTGCCCTGGTGCTCGGCGCCGTCCTGCTGGTCGCCACCATCGCCATTTGGTGGCGGAATCACGATATCCTGCGCGACCTGTACGATGCCTCATCGGTCATCGCTGGTGTGGGCAAGCTTGAGGCCGGACTGAAGCCTTACGCCGACTTTCGGTCCACCATGCAAACGGCGACCTACTGGTTGAACGCCGGGGCGGAGGCGCTGTTCGGCTCCCACTATCTCGGTCTGGTCAAGGGTGGGCTGGTGCTGAATCTCTGTGGCGGACTGGCGCTCGCCTGGTTGTGGCGGCGATCCTTCCCACCGGTGGGCGCCGTGCTGCTCGCCGGGGCGGTCACGCTCGCCGGACTCGCGCCGCACGTGTTTGTTTTCTACAATCCGGTTGGCGTGCTTTGCCTCGCCGCGGTGTGGGCCGGCCTCTCCGCCGAGCCCCGCTTCCGGCCGTGGCGTGGCGTCGATGCCGGGCTGGTGAGCGCGGCGCTGGTGGTGGGAGGGATGAACAAGATCAACTTCCACTGCCTTACCCTTGCCGTCGCCGGCCTGCTGGTCGCGCAGTCGGTCATGACCGGCCGGCAGTCCTTGAAGTCGGCGGCGGCCTCCGGCGCCTGGTTAATCGGTCTCGGATTGTTCGCCCCCATCGGCCTGGAGTTGGCATGGACCGGCGCCAGCCTGTCGGCATGGAGTTACAACGTGCTCGAACTTCCGAGCGAACGGGTCGGCTTTGCCCTGGCCGGCTTTTCGACCGACCTGCTGTGGCAGCCGCCCTACGATGTTCACCACAGCGTGATCTTCAAACCCTTCGGCGCGGCCGGCGCCGGTCTGGTGCTGATCGCGGCTGCCCTCGCTTGGAACTCCACCCGCCGCCTCGATCTGCCGTCCCTGCGGCGCGCCGGCAGCCTCGTCCTCCTCGTGGTCACCGTAACGGCCCTGCTCGCCGGTGGCTTCCTCCTCACAACCACCAATGTCGAGATCATCACGCTGACCTCCCTGGCGTTTCCCGTCGGCGCGGCCGCGCTGGTGGCCGCCCACCGTCGGGACGCCGCCCGACCTTTGACCGGCTTTGCCGGCGGCCTCGTCCCCGCCGTATCCATCTTATGGATCGTAGTGGGCGGTTACGCCTCATGGCAGGGCTCCCGCGTCATCTTCGGCGACACGCCACCGCGCCGAGAAGCGTATGTGCGGCTCGAGAGCCCCAGCCCGGCCGCAGCCTACCTCCGTGGCGTTCGCCTCGAACCGGGATGGCATGACGCGCTCCTCGCCACGATCAAGGAGATCGAACGGATCGAACAGACCGATCCCCAGCTCGCCGGGGTGCTCTTCGGACCGGCTTTTGAGTGGATGGAGCGGGCCTATCCCGCCAGCCGGGTGCCCGACATGCCGGTCTGGTACCACCACGGCACGTCCCTTTCGAGTGACGACGGTCCGTGGCTGGAAGCCCGGCTGCGGGAAAAAGGGGTGCAGCGCCTCATCCTCAACCCCAACTGGGAAAGCTGGCCGGGATCGTTCTGGCTGCACCTGGCAACGGAGTTCCGCTCCGTGGACCTGAGCCGCTTTACCCGGGTCTACGAACGCAAGGGCAACCGAGGGCTAGCTGGACCGGCACCGGCCGCAGTCGAACTCAAACCCTGGTCGTTCCGCGAACACACGGGCAGCAACGTTCACTGGGGATCCGGGCGGATCTCGGAGGGGGTTGCGCTGTTCGACGGTCCGTGGGGGCGCTTTGCCGGTCGTATAGGCGGCCTGGAGTGGACTTGGAATCAGGGCCCCTTCCTCGCGCAGGGAAATTTCGTGCTGCTCTATGTCGGGGACGGTGCTCCTGCCGTGGCAACCTGCCGCATCCTCGGGCTCGGCGGCGGCGACGCGGCCCCACTCTTCGAGGAAACGCACACCCTGTCCCGGGAACGTCCGGAAATCCGGTTGCCGTTCCAGGTGAGCGCGGGTGGGAATCCGATCCGTCTGTCGATCGAGACGGACACGGATGGCACGTCCCACGTGCTCGGAGGCTGGCGCGATCTCCGCATCGGACATGCCGGCGACGCACCCGCGCCACCGCCAGCCATCGTCGCCGGCCTGTCCGCGATGGATCCCACGGCTGCCATCTCCGGGCCCGTGATCCGTCTTCCAGCCGGCGTGGCTCCGGCCGACGGTGGCTGGCATCCGGCTCCGTTCGAATTCTGGCAACCGGTCGCTGCCGGGCGGCACGCCGTGACCGTGTCTTTGGATCTCCAACGCCGGCCCGACCGGAGCGGACATCCCACCCTGCTCACGTTGGCCTGGTACAAGGCGGGGCGGATCGAGTTCCTGCGTCAGACCATCGTGCACCCCGAGGATCGCGACACCCTGGAGCTTTCAGCCGGACTACCCGAGTCCGGCGGTTGGGTCGGCGTGCTGGGCCTCGCCGCCGATCCGACGCTGGATGCCGGCATTCGGGCCCGCCTGCCGGACTGGCGCTGGTAAGGGCCACGCTCATTAACAGGCTTTACTCCACGGAGGGCGGGCCCGCTTAATTTCGGGCCTTTTTCATGAGTTCCGCCGCCGACTTCCGGTATCACATCGACACCCCCGCCACGTGGCGGCCCGAAAGCGCGTTTCTCCACATCATGGGCTGGCTTTACGTCGGCGCGGAAGGCGGCTGCCTCGACATCCGCGCGCGGGTCGACGACCGGATCAGCCTGGGCAACTACGGCCTCGAGCGGCCTGACCTGCTTGCATCCTTGGGCGACTCGCTCGGCGCCCGGCGCAGCGGCTTCATCCTGCGGGCCCAGACCTGGCGGGGCGCCCGGAGACTCGCCTTGGACTTTCACGACGGCACCCGGTGGCGGGAGTTTTTCTCCACTCCGCTCGACACCACCGCGCTTCCCGCGGACGCGGTCAAGCCGCCGCGCTACCTGCGCGCGGTCACCGTGTATCAAACGCTTCACTACCTTTACCGGTACTTTCACCGCGAGTCCTGGCGCACCCTCTGCCGGGAGACGGATGCGGTGCTGGCCGATGTCACGACGTACCCGTGCGACACGGGCGGCATTGAGCCCTTCATCGGCCAGATCGAGAATCCCGGCTACTGGATCAATGCCGGTTACGACAAGTTCCGCGTCACCGGCTGGGCCTTTCGCACGGACGGCGAGATCCTGCAGTTGAGCGCGACCACCGGCGTGCTGACGGAGAACCGCCTGGTGTATCCGAAGGACCGGCCCGACGTCGCCGAGCACCGCAAGGACCACCCCGGATGCGGCCGCTCCGGGTATTACGGTCTTGTCGACATCCGCCATGACGTTCCGAACCCGGTTAATCTGAAGATCTTCGCCGACCTGCCCGACGGCATGCGGCTGCTCGCGTTCAGCCGGCGCATGTACCTCGACCGCCGCGATGCGCATAACGGTCCGATCCAAATCTACCGTCCGGCCCTGTTCTACAAGGTGCTCGCGGCCCTGCTGCGCGGTGCTCTGCTCGGCCGCTACCGCTTTGACAGCTGGAAGGAAGCTCGCGGAGAAATCGAACGTCTGCGCCAGCATCTGGCGTCGACCCTCGGCCGGGGCGAGCCGGTCAAGCTGCCCGAGGTCATTGCCCGCCGCCGGGATCAGGATCCCTACACGCGGTGGTGCTGGCACAACCGTCTCACGCCCCGGTTGCGCGCGGTCCTCGCCCAGGACTCGGCCGCCGTGGTGAAGGCCGGCGGTCCGCTGATCAGCGTGGTCGTCCCCGCCTACAACACGCCGGAAAAGTACCTCGGCGAACTCATCGCCTGCCTCAAGGCCCAGATTTACCCGCGCTGGGAGCTGTGCATTGCCGACGACGCCTCGCCCCAGCCGCATGTGCGGCGGATCCTTGAACAAGCGGCAAAGGAGGATGCACGCATCAAGCCGGTGTTCCGCCCGGAGAATGGCCATATCTCCCGTGCGACCAACTCGGCGCTCGACGTCGCCACCGGCGAGTTCGTCGCCCTGGTGGACCACGACGATCTGCTGCCAGACGACGCGCTGCTGCATGTCGCGCAGGCGATCGTCGCGCACCCCACGGCCGGGTACCTCTACACCGACGAGGACAAGATCGACGACACCGGCCGGCGGTTCGACCCGCACCTCAAAGGCGGATGGAGCCCGGAGATGGCCATCACGCACAACTACACGCACCATCTCACGGTCATTCGCCGCGACATCGTGGAACGGGCGGGCCGGCTCCGGCCCGACTACAACGGCGCGCAGGACATCGATCTCTTCCTGCGCTGCTTTGAACTGATCCCGGCCGGGGACGTCGTGCATGTCCCGTACGTATGCTACCACTGGCGCGCGCACGCCGAGAGCACCGCGCAACGCGGCGACCAGAAGGGTTATTTGTTCGACGCGGCCCGCCGCGCCATTGCCGACGCCGTTACCCGACGCAGCCTGCGCGCGGAACCCGTGCTACCGGGCTTCGCCCGCGAGTACGCGCTGTGTCTGCACCAGTTGAAGTGGGATCCTGCCCTCCTCCGCGAGAACCCGGTAACGATCGTGATTCCGACCAAGGATCGCGCCGATCTGCTGGCGCGGTGCCTCGATTCCCTCGCGCGCACGACCCCGACCGAGTCCGTCAAGGTCGTCGTGGTTGACGACGCCTCCACCGACCCCGCCGCCCTCGCCCTGCTCGACACCCTGCCCACCCGCGCCGATCTCCGCGTCGAGGTGGTGCGTGCGCCGGCCTCAGCCGACGGCTTCAATTACTCGCGGCTCGTCAACCTCGGCACGGCACGCGCAGACACGCCCCTCGTCCTACACCTCAACAACGACGTCGAGGCCACGTCACCCGGCTGGCTGGAAGACCTGGTCGGCTGGAGCACGGTTCCAGGCGTCGGCGTGGTCGGCGCCAAGCTGCTCTACCCGGACGGCACGGTGAACCACGCCGGCATCGGTTTCGGCCGGGAGGACGGACTCGCCCACGTCCTCTTCGAGCGGTTGCCCGCGGCGGACTTTGGGTACTTCTTCCTGCCGCACGCCGCGCGCAACGTGGCCGCCGTGACCGGCGCCTGCCTGCTCACGCCCACTGCGCTCTACCGCAATCTTGGCGGCTTCGATGAAACGGAGCTCGGCGTGGCCTACAACGACGTGGACTACTGCCTGCGCGCGCAGGCCGCCGGCCGGCGCGTTGTCGTGTCGCCCCAGGCGGTGCTCACGCATGTGGGCAGCGCCTCGCGGGGCAACCAGTACACGGAACGCGAGCATGTTGCCTTCCTCGCCCGCCACGGCAGCTACCGCGACCCGTATCACAGCGAGACGCTCTCCTTCCCGCCTTCGCACCTCCCGCTCGATCCGTACCACCGGCGCCACGCGCAGGCGCCGCGGCCCTTCAAGGCGGTCGTACTCACGCACAATCTCAACTTCGAGGGTGCGCCCATTTTCATCTTCGAACTCGCGCGCTACCTCGCCGAGCAGCCGGGAGTGTCGATCACCGTCGCCTCGCCCCAGGAAGGTCCGCTCCGCCAGCGCTTCGAGGCAGCCGGCCTCAAGGTGGAGATCTGGGATGCCGGCGCGCTCCGCGCCGCACGGAACCCGGCGGAGTTCACCGCCGCCCTCAAGACCTTCGCGTCCAGCCGATCCTGGGACGACGTCGAGCTCTTCATCTGCAACACCATGCTCACGTACTGGGGCATTCACCTTGCCCACCACCTGGGCAAGCCCTCGGCGTTTTATATCCACGAGAGCAATACAGTGAAGCGCTTCTTCCAGAACCTGCTCCTGCCCGTGGCCTGCGAAAGCGTCGAGGAAGCCTTCCGGCTCGCCACCCGAGTGGTGTTCACTGCCAAGTCCACCCGCGACATCCACGAGGAGCACAACGCCAACGACAACTACCGCACGCTGCCCAGCTGGGTCGATTTCCCGCGCATCGAGACCTTCGCCGCGGCCCACGCCCCGCTCGACCTTCGCCGCAAGCACAAGCTGGACCCCGATGCGATCATCGTGGTCAACATCGGCTCGGTCTGCGAGCGCAAGGGCCAGCACATCTACATCCGCGGCATCGACCTGCTGCGCAAGGAACTGCCCACCTTGTTCCCGGGCCGGAAGATCCAGTGGGTCATGGTGGGCGCCCGCGAAGGCCTGTACATGGAGTCGCTGCTCGAGGACATCCAGCTGATGAACCTGCACGAGGTGGTCATCGTGCCGGAGACGCCCGACATCTACGATTTCTACCGTCTGGCGGACATCCTCGTCTGCACCAGCTTCGAGGAGTCGTTCCCGCGCGTGCTGCTCGAAGCGATGGTGTTCGGCACGCGGATCGTCAGCACGGACGTGAATGGCATCGCCGAGATGCTGACGAGCAACGACGAGGCCTACCTCGTGCCGGCCGGTGATCCCTTCAAGCTCGCCGCCGCCCTGAAGAAGGCACTTGCCGACCATGTCGCCGGCAACACCAAGATGGTCTCGATGGCCTACGCGCGCGCGGCGCGAAACTACCACCAGAGCCGGGCCTTCCCCAAACACCTTCAGGTGATCCGGGAAGCGTGGCTTGGTTGAGCCCTGGTCGCCCGTTGCGCCGTGATCGAAACGCCCATCAGTTTCCTGCAGATCGATTCACCGGCGCCCGGCTCGGTGGTTCCTCCCGGACGTCATGCGCTGCAGGGCTGGCTGATGCCCAAGCTCGGCGGCAGTTTCGCCGACCTGCGCGTCGCGATGGGCGACCGCCGATTTCCCGGTTTGTTCGGATTTCCGCGCGTGGATCTGGCGGCGCATTTCCAGACCGGACGTCCGTCGGAGCCGGCGGGGTTTCAGGTCAACGTGGAGCTCGGGCCCGGTCCTAACCGGCTCACCGTTGAGGCGCTGCAGATCGAAGGCGTGTGGCAGGAGGTCGGCGCCATCGATCTCACCGTCGACCCGGCCCGGCCGCCGGTGGACCTTCCGCTGCCGACCGCACCGGTGTGGGGCGGCGAGTTCGGTCACCTCCTGCATGCACTCCTGACCGAACCGACCGGGACCGCGCAGCTCGACGCGCGAGCCGACCGCCTCGTGGCGACGGCGCCCTTTCCGCGCGATGCGATGCGGCCCAAGGCACCGTTCGTCGGCCGGCTGCACACGCCCGAGGCGATCGTTGCCGCGCCAGACGGGTTCGTCGACGTGGCCGGGTACCTGTTTCATCCCGCGGCCCGGGTGGTGCGAATGTCGGCCAGCACCGACCTGCAGGTCATGCAGGCATTGCGCACCGGCGAGTCCACGCCGGACGTCGCTGACGCTCACCCGCGCACCGCGGCGGCCAAGGCCTGCGGCTTTTCCGGACGGATCTTCGTCCCGGCCCAACTGCCCTCCCCCGTATCACTCCGGCTCTACGCCGAATTGGCCGACGGCTCCAGCCACCTCGTGCACGTAGCCCGCGTGCAGGTACGACCTGCCAGTGAACTCAGCCGGCCTTTCACTGTCCGCACCGCGGCTGAGATCGATGCCGCCGTCACTGCGTTGCGCCGGGCCATTGCCCGGCACCAGCTGGCCCTGGTCACGAACGCCGCCTTCGACGCCGAGTTAGCCCGGCTCCGGACCGCGGTTGCGGCGGCGCCGCCGCGCGCGAGGTCCGCCCCGGAGATCGAACTGGAAAGCACGTTCCGGCACGCGGACGCCGCGCAAAGGCAGAATGCGGGTCTGCCCGCCGATGGTCTCCTGATCGCCGGCCTCGCCACCGATGCGGCACCGGTCGTCGCCGCGGGTCTGGCGCAAGCCGTGGTCGTGTTGCGCCGTCGGCACCCGCGGCTGGCTCCGTCGGTTCACCTGGTGATGACTGGCGACGGCCCGTGGCTCGATCTCCCCGGCGTGACCCGGGCGGCGCGGCCGCTCACTGAGGACGACGTGATGCGTCTGGCAGATCTCACGGTGCGCACGGCTGACCGCGGGGCGGAGGGCCTGCCGGCAGGCGACACGGTCGCGCTCGCGGAAGCCCTGGCTCACCGCCTGCACCGCCGCCGGGCCGAACTCAGCGGAACGAAAGCGGCCCCATGATCGTCCAGTCGCGCGCCGCGTTGTTGCGCGGTCCGGGCGTGATGGTGACCACGACCTTCGAGTCCGCCTCGAGGGTAAAGGCCTGCTTGAGTTTCAGCAGGCCACGCTGGTCGTAGCGGTCACGAGGATTGATGTCCTGGGTGAAAAGGACGCGGGGGGCGATGCCGTCGCGCTCCTCCGTCACGATAACCTGGATACCATCAGTCCGGTCGCCATGGGGAATGCTGTCTTCATATGCACCGGGCAGAATGCCAATCTCAGCCTGGAACGTATGGGCGCCCGCCGGCAGGCCGAAGACGAGGCGCTTGGGCGGCTGCGCATCGAAGTAAGAACGCCCTTCCTGCTCGTAACGCGCGAGGGGAGCATCCGTAACGTAGGCCTCAGGCAAAGGATTGATGCCCGCAAAGACCCATTCGTACCGCGGCGGCACGGCAGAAAACGGCACTTCGCGCCCGAGCAGACCGTGTTGCCATTGCTTCACGTCGATTTCCGGCAGCTCAAAGCCCTGAAGCAGGTCGCGCACGAACTCGCTGCGCCGATCCTGGGCGAGGTACACGTCGGTATCGAACCAACTGAAGGCGGTCACGGCATCGATCTTCAGCTGATCCCGCACCCGTGCGATCAACGCCGCGTTGAATCGCTGGTTGCCCTTAACGACCAACGCGCCGACGTGGTAATCTTTCAGCTCGGAAAAGGCTCGGTCCAGGTAGGCGGGGTCATCCTCCACACCGGTGCGCAGCATAAGGCTGCGCCGTGCGGCATTGTAGGGGATGACGGAGCTCCAATCGTCACCGGCAACGATGAGCACATCGTCCGGTGCCGTCGCCGCCCGCAGGGCAGTGACCAACTCGTGGTTATACGGCTTCTTCTCGGTCAACGACGACCAGTAGTGCGCAACGGCGTAGCCGGCCTGACCCAGCAGCAGACCAGCCACCACCACCCAGGCAAGCGGACGCGGCAGACGGGAGTGAAGGAGACCCACCGCAACCAGGCCCAGCGCAAGCATCACGGTCCACGCGTTGGCCACGTAGTAGTAGGCATGAAAGGCGTAGAGCAACGGGAAGATCACCTGCACGGCGAAGAAACAGCCGAGCAGGACCAGCAACTCCCGCCACCAACGACGCCCCACGAGGACGGCAAGCCCGGTCCAACCGGCCAGCAAGGGCCACGGCAGGATATCGGTGAACCAGATGTCTCGGTGTTGGCGCCAAATGTCCGCCTCGAAGCGGCGACCAAAGCCGAAATTGAAGTCGCGCAAGTTGGACGACTGCAGGAACGACCCGGCGAACGACGCGGCCTTCACTCCGTCCGCAAAGCGTATCCACAGGACTCCAACCGCGAGCGGGACCAGCACGGTCGGCGCACACCAGGCAGCCCGCCGCAGAACCTGGGGCCACCCCTCGCCTCCCCGCAGGTCGCGCGCGATCCAGACGAGGGTCCAGGCGGCCGCAGGCAGCAAAAAGAACAGGAACGTGGTCACCTTCACGAGGACGCCGAGCACGCCGGCCGCCAGGGCGAGGGCGAGCCAACGCGGCTCACGCCGCTCCCCAGTTTGCACGTAAGCCCAGAGGAACCAGGCGCCGAACATGAGCGCCATGGTCTCGATCAGAAACGCCCGCGCATAGAAGAGGTACAGCGGACAGCTCACCACCGCCGCGAGCAGGACGAAGCGCTGCCACCGGACCAAGCCCGCCAGCACCATCATGCCGGCCAGGGCAGGCAAAGTCAGATAAAAGCAAATCACGCCGACCACGCGGCCGGCCATGGGCAAGCCGAGCCCGGTGAGGTCGCTGACCAGCACCGTCGTCCACTGGTAGAGCGGAAATTCCATCGGGATCGACCACGGCGGACCCAGCACGGGCGTCGGGTACGCGAGCGAAAAGTCACGGTCCTGCTGGATGAAGTGCGCCGAGATCGCGGTCTGCGTCTCGCGAAATCCATTGTGCGGCAGACCGGTCGAGCCCCAGCCCACCAGGGCGACGGCGAGATGAATCAGGAGCAGCAGACCAAACAGGACGAGCGCCGGACGCTCGCGCGGATCGCGGACAGGCACAGGAACGGGTTGGGCGGACGAGGACACAGGCAACGAGGTACGGGACTACTTGATTTCAACCGCGCCGAGCATGGCCCAGTCGCGCGCCACGCTGTTGACTGGCCCTGGCGAGGTCGAGAGCACGACGCGTGCATCGCGCTCGAGCGTGAAGGTGGCCGTCATGGTCAACACGCCCCGGTCCGAAGGCCGGTCGCGCGGATCAAGCAGGCGGGTAAACAACGTACGCCGTCCACCGTCAGGCAGCTCCTCGTACACGGTAAACTCCACGCCATCCGTGCGATCGCCATAGGGCACCTTTTCCTCGTAGGCCCACTCGACGATGGCGCCCTCGAACGTGACGGTGCGCTCACCGGCCGGGATGTCGAAGTACAAGTGCAAGTCCGGATGAGCGTTGAAGAACTCGCGGCCGCCCACGTGCACCGTGCCGAGGCCGAAGGTGGAGAAGAACTTCACCGGCGTCGGCGTCATCTGCCGGAAGAACTGCCGGCTTTGTCCCGGCAGGCGGCTGACCACGATCTCGCGGGCATTCATCGCGTTCTCATCCGCGATGGCATCGGCGGTGAGCGCAAGGTCTTCGGTATCGACGAGGCCCTTGACGATCGGAATGGCGCCCAGACGCAGGTTGGCCTCCATGTAGACGTCGAATTCCTTCCAGGTGAAAACCGGCTTGGGATGAAAGCCGAAGGTCTGGATCGCCTGATTGAGGAACGGCGCGTAAGTCCTGACCTTATCCTTCACCAGCATCACCACAACGCGCTCATCCTTGATGCGTTCGAAGGTCGCGGTGAGGTAGGCCGGCTGAAACTCGCGTCCGTTCGGAATCATCAGCGCGCGCCGTTGCGAGTAGTACGGGATGATCGAGCTCCAATCCTCGCCGGCAATCAGCAGGACATCGTCCGGCTCGGTGACCGCGCGAAGCGCCTTGGTCATGGGGCTGCCGCCTTGGCTGGTGCCATGCATCGACTCATACTGAACGCGGAAGAAGCCCCAGACCTGGCCGCCGAGCAGTACGCCAATCAAGGCCCAGGCCGCCACCCGCGGCAGGCGCGAATCGAGCAGGCCCCACCCCACCGCGGCGAACGCGATCATGAGGGTGAACGCATTGGCGACATAGTAGTACGCGTGCCACGCGTAGAGCTCGGGAAAGACGACCTGCACGGCGAAGAAGAGGACCAACATGGCCACGATCCAGCCCCACCACCGCCAGGCGAACACGACCGCCAGCGCACCGGCAAGGAGCGTCACCGGCACGGAGGTGATCTCGCGGAAGATCTGGTACCAATGCTGATTCCACACGACCGGATCAAAGCGGCGCCCGATGCCGAAGTTGTAGTTGCGCAGATTGGCCGAGGTCAGGAACGCGCCCGCCGGGTTCTGCGCCTTGATCGCATCCGCATACGCCACCCACCAGAGGCTCACCGCCACCGGCACCAACGCCGCGGTTAGGCCAAAGACAAAGGTGCTGGTCCACGCCGGTTTCCACGCCGCGTCGCGGCCGGGACGGGTGCGCCAGAGGTGCCAGAGCGTCCAGCCAAAGGCCGGCAGGAGCACAAACATGAACGTGGTGATCTTGACCAGACCCGCCAACGTCCCCGCCACCAGGGCCAGCCCAAGCCAACCCGCTCTGCGCCGTTCGACCGCACGGATGTACCCGAAAAGAAACCAGACCGAGAACATCAGCGCCATGGTCTCGATCATGAACGAGCGCGTATAGATCGTGTAGAGCGGGCACGTCAGCACGAAGGCCAGCGCAAGCCAGCGCCGGCCGGCCGGCAGGCCGCCGAGTCCGAGCAGCAGGTACAGCGCCGGAAGCGTGAGGTAGAAACAGACGATGCTGACCAACCGGCCCGCCTGCACGAGGCCGAGCCCGGTGGCGTTGCTCACCCAGACTGCCGACCACTGATAGAGCGGGAACTCCATCGGGATCGACCACGGTTTGCCCAGGACGGGGGTGGGGTACGCGAGCGAGAAGTCGTTGTCCTTCTGGATGTGATACGCCGAGATCGCGGTCTGCGCCTGACGAAACTCGTTGCCCGGCAGGTTGGCACTCGTCCACCCGAGGGTCATGGTCCACAGGTGAAAGAGACCGGCGACACACAGCACCCAGAACGCCAGGCGGCGCTCCGTGCGTCCGGTTGCCGTCGCGGGGGAAGGTTCAGTCATGCCGGGAAACAAGACGGTGCCGCGAGCCCTTGCCAACAGTGTTTTTGGGGCGGCGAAACGGCCGGCTTTCCCGGGCTGGGCCAACGGCCCACGCCGCGCGTCTTTACATCGCGGGGCCGGCCCGCAATCGTGCGCCGTTTCACGCCTTCATGCAGGAAACGCCGCTCGCCACCTTCTTTCTGGACCAACCGGCCAACGAATCGACCGTGCCCGCCGGGCCGCGCCTGATCCAAGGCTGGGTGGTGGCCAAGCCCGGCCTCGTCATCACTGACCTGCGCCTGCGTCTCGGGAACCGGATGTTCCCCGTGTTTCATGGCCATCCGCGCACCGATCTGGCCCGGCACTTCGAGGCGCGCGAGCCGTTCCTGCTGGCTGGGTTCGAAGCGGAAATCGAACTCGCGGCCGGGGAAAACCGCCTCGAATTCGACGCCTGCTTCATCACCGGCGAATGGCGCCCGCTCATCACGCAGGTCCTTTACGCCATCGACAACCCGTTCGAGCCGCTGCCGCGCTCCGGGATCGTCAACCCGCATGAGTTCTCGCGCGCCCTGCGGCTCACGTTGCAGCGCGCTCGGGAGCTCCCGCTCACCCAGGCCGCGCAGGAGGTCGCTGCGTGCCTGCCGTATCCGTTCGTGACGCGCTTCTCCGCCGTGCCCTTCCACGGTCATCTGCACCATCCGCCGCTCCTGCTGCGCGCCGACTTCGGCCGCATGATCGTGGAAGGCTGGATTTTTCACGAGACACGCCGCATCCGGCAGGTGGCGGCGACGGTCGACCTGCAGGCCTGGCAGACGCTGGAAATGGGCGGCGAGCGCCCGTACGTCGCGGGCCTGCATCCGGATCAGCCCAACGCGCGCTTCAGCGGCATCCACGGATTTATCGACGTGCCCGCCCAGTTGCCGCAGCCGGTCAGCGTGCGACTCTATGCGGAGCTCGACGAGGGCGAGTGGACGCTCTGCCACGTGCAGCGCAACCACGTCTACGACGCCGAGCAGAACAAGGTGCCGTACGTGGCCGGCAGCCTGCCGACCTTCTGGCAGGCCGCCCGCGCGCTTGAGGCGGCGTGCCGGGCCCGTGGGTTCGCCGTACCGCGCGACCGCACCTTCTACCGGGCCCTCCGCGAAGACTGGACCGATTACCGGATCCGGCGCCTGCCGCGACGCGCCCCCGCCACCGACCGGTCAGCGGCGATAACGGCGCCGACCCACAACGTGCCGAAGCGCGTCACCCTCATCACGCACAATCTCAACTACGAGGGCGCGCCGCTGTTTCTCGTCGAGTACGCGGAGCATCTGATCCGCCAGGGCAGCACCCTGCAGGTGATCAGTGCCGCCGAGGGACCCCTGCGGACGCGCTACGAGGCTTTGGGCGCCACGGTTCAGGTCATCTCGGTCGGCCCGCTTCAGTCCGCCGCGAACGCCGGCGCCCTGCGCCGTGAACTCGCCGTCCTCGGCCGGCAGGTGGACCTGCGCGCCGCCGACCTCGTGGTGGCGAATACGTTGTCCGCCTACTGGGGCGTGCACCTCGCCCGGGCCGCCGGACGCCCGAGCCTGCTCTACATCCACGAGAGCACCACGCCCGACTGTTTCTATCTCGGGCACTGCGCGCCGTCGCTCCTGCCGGTGATCAAGCAGACCTTCGCCCTCGCGTCGCATGTGTCGTTCCTCACCGAGTCGACGCGGCACTACTACCGTCCGTTGCTCACGCGCGCCAATCACAGCCTCAATCCGGGCTGGATCGATCTGGGCAAACTCGACCGGCACCGCGCCGACCACCCGCGGGCGGCGTTGCGCGCCAAGTTGCACCTCGCCCCCGCCACCCGGCTGGTGATCAATCCGGGCACGGTCTGCGAACGCAAGGGCCAGCACATCTTTGCCCGCGCGGTCGACCTGCTGTGGCGCCAGCATCCCGAGCTGGCGGCCCGCGCCGAGTTCGTGATGATCGGCGCGCGGTCCACCCGTTTTGACCGCGAGATGGACGACCTGCTCGGCACCCTCAACCGCCCGAACCTGCGCCTCGTGCCGGAGACGCCGGCACCGTTTGATTACTACGGCGCCGCCGATCTCTACGTGTGCAGCAGTTACGAGGAATCCTTCCCGCGCGTCGTGCTCGAGGCGATGGGGTTTGGACTGCCGATCCTCAGCACGAACGTACACGGCATCCCGGAAATGGTGCGCGCCGATCAGGAGGCGGTCCTCGTTCCGCCTGGCGACAGCGCCGCCCTCGCCGCCGGGCTCGCCCGCCTGCTCGCCGATCCCGCGGCCGGGTCTGCGCTTGGCGCCGCCGCCCGCGCCCGCGTGGGCGAGTTCGACGCCCAGACCCTGCTCCCGCGCCACGCGGCCCTGGCGGCGCAGGTCGCCGCACGATGACCGTACCTCCAGCGCCATCTGAAAGGGAGAAAGAGTAAGAGAAAGAGGGCAGACAACCAATCAGCCTACCCGCTACCCACTACTCGCTACTCCCCCGCCCCCATGTCCACCCTCCCCACCACCGCCGCGGGCTGGCAGTTCGCCGTTGAGGTTCATCCGGCGGACTGGCGTTTTCCGGCCGGTGCGTCGTGGATCGCGGGCTGGGTCTGGGCCCCCTCCGGCCAGGCAGTGTCTGACCTGCGCGCATGGATCGACCAGCGTCCCTTTCTTGGGCTTCACGGCCTGCCTCGTCCGGGTCTGGACGAAACCCTGCCGGGGCCTTCGCGTCCGCCTTACGCCGGGTTCTCCTTTCTGCTCCGACCACAGGCGGGGGCGACCACTCTGCGGATCGAGGCCCGGGACCTGGACGGTGTCTGGCACGACCTGTTCTCCACGAAGATCACCGTCGATCCCGGAGCCGAGGTCGCCCCGGTCCCACCTCCGCTCACGGCTCTGATCGACGACGCCCTGCCGGACCTGATTCGCGCGCGTCTCCGCCATCCGGATACGCCGTGGGCACGGCTGGCCCGCGAGGCGCTGGCCGCCCGGCTGGTCACGCCGCTCGATTCGCTGCCCAATCCCCCTTTCGTCGGCGCCCTCGAGGAACCGCGCGCGACGGGTCGCGTGCGGCACGGCCGGCTGTCCATCACGGGCTGGCTCGCGCACCGCACGGCCACGATCCGGCGGCTTACGGCCGTGCTCGATCCCTTGCGGGAGGTTCCCGTGGCTTATGGGCAGACCCGCTCCGATCTCGGTGCGGAGTTTCCCGAACTCGCCGGCCGCACCGACGTCGCGTTCTGCGCGCAGGTGGATCTGCCCTCAGGCCTCGCCGTGCCGGTCCAGCTCCGGCTTTTCGCCGAACTCGACCACGGCGAACGCCATCTGGTCTTCGCCCAGCGCTTCGTGCCGCAGCTTCCGCCCGGCTTCATCCGTCCGCGGCCGGCCGGGACACGCTGGCAGGCGTGGCGGGCAGCCTGGGCGCTGCACGCTGCCGCGCGCGACCTCGGACTCTCGACCACCGGCGCGTGGCCGGCCCTGCGCGCCCGCCTCGGCGACGTCTGCGCCCGTCCGGCACCGGCATCGGCCCGAGTCCCTCGGCTCCGGCGCGACGGGCCGCCGCCGCGGGTGCTCATCGCGACGCACAACCTCAATTTCGAAGGCGCGCCGCGACTGGTGTTGGAGTTGATGCGATTCTTCGGTCGTGAGACGGGGGCCCGCCTGCACGTGATTTCCCCCACCGAAGGCCCCATGCGTCGGCTCTTCGAGGAGGCTGGCATGACGGTGCAGATTCTGCCGCTCGGCCCGGCCTTCGCTGCGGCCGACGCGCCGACCTTCGCCGCGCGCCTGCGCGAGGCGGCGGCCGGGCTCGACGTGGCCCCCTACGACCTGGTGATCGCCAACACGATGGTCTGCTTCTGGGCAGTGCACCTGGCGAAGGAGGCCGGGAGGCCGGCGGTGATGTACGTGCACGAGAGCGCGCCGATCGAACGGCTCTTCGCGCCGCTGCTCGCCCCTGCCCTGTATCCCTGGGTGGAGGACGCGTTTCGCCAGGCGCGCCGGGTGGTGTTCACCGCCGACGCGTCGCGGCAGATCTTTGCCCACCTCGACGGCGGACACTTCCGCGTGCTGCCGAGCTGGCTCGATGCCGCTGCCATCCGGCGTTTTGCCGCCGCGCACGCCAAGGCCGAGCTCCGGCGCAAACACGGCCTGCCGACCGACAGCGTCGTGGTGCTGAATCTCGGCACCGTTTGCGAACGCAAGGGCCAGCACGTGTTCGTGCAGGCCGTGCGCCTGCTCGAAGCAGAACTCGCCGCCCAGGCGGACGCGCCCCCGGTTGAGTTCCTGCTCGTCGGCGCACGCGAGGACGCCTTCCTCGCCGAGATCCGGGCACAGATCGACGCGGCAGGCCTGCGACGGATCCGCATCGTGGGTGAGACCCGGGAGAACTTCGATTTTCACCGTCTGGCCGACCTGCTGGTCTGCACCAGTTTCGAGGAGTCTTCACCGCGCGTCCTGCTCGAAGCCGCCTGCTTTGGCACGCCGATCGTCACGACGGACGTGAACGGCATTCCCGAGATCGTGACGGGACGCGAAGCGTGGCTGACGGAGGCGGGCGACCATTACCACCTCGCCGCCGCCCTGCGCGCAGCTCTCGCCGCTCTGGCCCGCGGCGACCGGACCCGCGCCGAACGGGCCGGTGCCCGCGTGGCGGCGCGTCACGACGAGCGGGTCTCGCTTCCGCGCCACGTGGCCCTGATGCTGGAGGTTCTGCGGTCATGACGCCCTCTTCGCCCCCGCCCTCGCCTTCCGCCGCAGCCGGTGCCTTGCCCGACCTGCCCTCGGGACGCCCGCGGCGCATGCTGCTCTTTACTGCCGGCCTGCAGCCGGACGACCTCACGTTGCGGGCCTTCGATCTTGCCCGCCATCTGCACGCCCACGGCCGCTGGTTTGCCCGCGTGGTGAGCGGGGCGGACGGTCCCCTTCGCACCCACCTGGAACGCGCCGCTATTCCAGTGCAAGTGGTCGATCAGCCTGCGGACGCCGCCGGCTTGGTCCGTCAGGTCTGGGGGACGGCGCAAGATGCCGCCGTGGCCTTCGGCGCTGCCCAGACGTGGGTCGCGCCGCTCGCTGGCCGCCACGGGTGGCCGCTCTGGGTGGAGACCCAGGACGCCCGGGCGTGGTTTGATCCGTACGCCTCACCGGAACGCCGGGCGGAGGTGCGCAGCGCCCTGGGGCTGAGCGCGGACGATCGGCTCGCGCTGGCCTTTGCCACCGAGTCGACCGACGAGAAGGCTCTGCTCGGTCTGTTGCAGGCCATCCGCGCGGCGTTGAGTGAAGCCCGCCTCACCCGCTGGCATCTCGGTCTGATCGGGGCAAACGGACATCTCCATTTGCTGACCCCGGACGCGGAGGCGCCACCATCGGAGACGACCGACCTCGCCGGGTCGCGGAGCACCTGGGTGGCAGCGGCCGATGCCGTGCTCGATTTGCACAAACACGCCACGGGGTTTCGTCCGCTCTTCGATGCGGCCGCGCTGGCCGTGCCGATCGTCGCGGATCCCACCCCCTCGCTCGCGACCCTGCTGCCGGCGCCGTTCGTGGCCCCCGCCGAACTGGGTTCGCCCTCCGATGCCGCCGACGCGTTGATCGATCTCGTGCTCAACCCGGAAGCGGCCTCCCGCCGGGTGGCGGCCGCGCACGTCTTTGTCATGGCCCACCGCAACCCGGCGCGGCTGTTGCCCAGCTGGATCGATGCCCTTGAAGCGACGGTACATCGGCGCTGATTCGCCCCTTGCGGCGGCCCGTCCGCCCTCCTACAAGCCCGGTCCGCCTGCATGAACGAAAACGACGCCTACATCTTCGATGTCGAGGAGCCCCGCGAATGGGTGTTTGACGGCAAACCCGTCTGGATCAGCGGCTGGTTCCTTTCGAAGACGGGCGCGGTGTTCTCCGACATACGGGCGGTGATCGACGACATCCCCTACCTCGGCCTGCTCGGGCTGCCGCACGAACACGCGGAGCGGACCCACCGCGGCTACGTCGGGTTGCCGCACGCCGGCTTCGTGTTGCAGGTGAAACCGCCACCGGGAGCGAAGGTGCTGCGGCTCGAACTGCTCGACGCCGGCAACCACTGGGTCGAGATCTTTCGCGCCCCGATCAAGGTCAAGGCCGGTCCGCGCCGCGGGACCAAGTTGCGCACGAACCTCGTGGCCATCCAGCTCGAGCGCCTGCTGCAGGAGATGCGCGCCCGGCCCGGCCAGGATTTATCCGGTGTCGCCGAAGGGCTGGCGATGGAGATCGGGGCCAAGACGCTCGATACGCTGCCCAATCCTCCCTTCTTCGGTGCTCTGGAAAATCCGCTGGGTTACAGCGGCTCGCAGTTCGGCAAGAAATGGATCGTCGGCTGGATCCTGCACCGCGAAAAGCGGATCGTCCGCCTGCTTGCGAGCACGCACCCCTTGGTGGAGAACGAACTCGACTACGGCGACCGTCCGCGCGGCGAGGCCACGGCGATGTTCCCCGATGCGCCCAATGCCGCGTTTCCCCAGTTCTTCGGCATGGCCGACCTGGACGAGCACGCGCCGGACCCGGTCGTGGTGAAGATCTTTGCCGAACTCGAGGACGGCTCGCGTCACCTCGTCTTCGCCCGCCGCTTTCTCCAGCGCAGTTGCAACCGGCTCGAACGTCCGCTGCCGCCGTACCGCGCCTCGACCTTCTTTACCGCGGTGCAGCTCTTCGTCACCGCCTGTCGCCGCCGCCGGATCCGCCTGGGATCGCTGACGGAGTTCTGGCGCCAGTGCCGGCTCGCCCGGGACAATTTCCGGCGCGATGCCCCCTCGCCCCTCGCGCTCGAACAGGCCGCCAGTGGGCACGAAGACCCTTACGCCGCGTGGGTGCGCACCAACACCCTCACGCCTCCGCTGCGGCGCATCCTCGAACAGGCGGCGGCTGACCTGCGTACCGGGCCGCGCTTCGCCGTGCTGGTCGATGCCCGCGACAGCACTCCGGCGCAGCGTGAGGATCTCGCCCGCTCCCTCGAATCCCAACTTTATCCGCACTGGGAAGCTTGGTTCGTCGGCGCCGCCGCCCCCCGCCCGGGCGATCCGCGCTTCAAGACCGAGCCCATCGCCGGCCCGGAGGATGTCGTGCGCGCCCTCAATGCCGCCGCCCACCAGAGCGCCGCGTCCCATCTGACGCTGTTGCCCGGCCACTCGCGCCTTCCCTCCGATGCCCTGCTCGAAGTCGCTGGACGCATCGACCGCAATCCGGACCTCGAACTCGTGTACACCGACGAGGATCGGATGGACGACGAGGGACGGCGCAGCGACCCGGTGTTCAAGCCCGCCTGGAGCCCGGCACTCGCGCTCTCCGGCCTGTATCCCGGCCTGCTCAGCGTCGTGCGGCGCAACACCTTCCTCGCCCGCGGTTCGTTCCGGCCCGGAACGGAGCACGTACCCTGGTTCGATCTGCTGCTCCGCTTGGGCGACACGCTCGAGGACGCGCAGGTCGCGCACATCCCGCTCGTCTGCCACCATGCCCGCGCCTCCGTGCCGGCGACAATCGACCTCGCTCACCCCTCGGTTGAGCAGGCACGTCTTGCCCTTGTGGATACAATGTCGCGTCGGGCCTGGTCCGCCGCACCCTTCCTGCCCGAAACGGCCCACCATCGCCGCCTGCGCTATCACCAGCTGCGTTGGGACCGCACGATTCTTTCCCGGTTGCAGGTCACGATCGTCATCCCGACCCGCGACCGCCTCCATCTGCTCCAGGAATGCGTGGAGCTGCTCGATGAGACGGTCGACTGGCGCTACGTGAAGCTGCTCATCGTCGACGACCACTCGCGCGACACCGACGCGGTCCGCTACCTCGAGGCCATTCAACGGCGCAACGACCTGCTTTGCACGGTGGTGCGCCCGACCGACCGCAGCGCGCCGTTCAACTACTCGCACCTCGTCAACCTCGCCCTGCCGCACCTCGACACGCCGCTCGTGCTGCACCTCAACAACGACGTCAACGCGCTCGAACGCGGCTGGCTGGAGGAGATGGTCGGTTGGTTCACCCAGCCCGACGTGGGCGTGGTCGGGGCCAAGCTGGTCTATCCGGACAAGACCCTGAATCACACCGGCATCGTGATCGGTCCACACGGCGGTCTGGCCGACACCCCTTACGCCAAGGTCGCGGAGCAGGCCGTCCCCGACGTCGTCTGGCACTCCGCCGCGCGCGAGGTCTCCGCCGTCACGGGCGCCTGCCTGCTCACGCGCACGGACCTCTACCGCCAGCTGGGCGGCTTCGACGAACGCGAGCTCGGGGTTGCGTTCAATGACGTCGACTACTGCCTGCGTGTGCGTGCCGCCGGCCGGAGGGTGATCTACACGCCCCAGGCCAAACTGATGCACTGGGGCAGCGCGACGCGCGGTGTCACGTTCGACGAGGCCGAACACATCGCCTTCCTCCGGCGCTACCCTTCGTACGCGGACCGTTACCTGAATCCGCAGGTGCAGCTCGAGGGCGGCGCAGTGCGCTGCCGCGGGGCGCACCACGCCCGACCGGAACGGGCGGGACGGCTCCGCCTGCTGCTGCTCACGCACAACCTCAACCTCGAGGGCGCCCCGCTCTTCCTTCTCGAGTACGCGACCTACATGGCGCGCGAGGCGGGTTTCGACGTCCAGGTCCTCGCCTCGCGCGATGGTCCGCTGCGCTCGTCGTACGAGGCCCTCGGGGCGCCGATCACGGTGATCGACTCCGAACCGATCTTCTCGGCGGAGACGGAAGAGGCGTTTCACACTGCGGTGGCCGCTGTCGGGCAGCGCATTGACTGGAACGGCGTGGACCTCGTGGTGTGCAACACCCTGGTGAGCTTCTGGGGGGTGCACCTTGCCCGGCGCGCCGGCAAGCCCTCGGTGTTCTACATTCACGAGAGCACATCGATTTTCCGCTTCTTCGAAAACATGATGCGCCTGCACCTGCATCCGCTCGTGCACGCGGCCTTCCACACCGTCACCCGCGCGTTTTTCCTCTGTCCGGCCACGCGCGCCTACTACGAGGACGACAACCTGCACGGCAATTTCCGACTCGTGCCGAGTTGGATCCAACTCGATGCGATCGAGGCCTTCCGGCGCAGCCACACGCGCGCCGAGCTGCGTCGCAAGCATGGGTTCGCCGACGACGAGGTGGTGATCGCGAACATCGGCACGGTCTGCGAACGCAAGGGCCAGCACACCTTCATTCGGGCGATCGACCACTTCAACCATCACCATGGCGTGCGGGCAAAGTTCCGCTTCGTGCTCGTGGGCGCCCGCCCCGGCATCTTCCTCGACCTGCTCAACCGCGACATCGCCCGGCTCGGGTTGAAGAACCTCACGCTGATCCCTGAGACGCGCGAGGTCTTCGATTTCTTCGTGCTGGCGGACATGTTCGTCTGCACCAGTTACGAGGAATCATTCCCTCGTGTGGTGATGGAGGCGATGGCGTTTCGCACGCCGATCGTCTCGACCGACACCCACGGCATCGTCGATCTGATCGGACAACGGCAGGACGGCTATCTGGTGAAGCCCGGTGAAGTCGAAGGCCTCTCGCGCATGATGTGGACCTGCCTCGCCAAGGAGCGGAGCGGCAAGTCCCTCGCGCCGACGGCCTACTCGAAGGTCCTGCGCTACTACGACTACGCGAAGGTCCTGCCGCACCACGTGGCGCTGGCACAGGAGGCCGTGCTGGTCGGCGGATAGGCCCGGTCTACTCGCGCACCTCGGTCACCTTGAAGAGCAGCGGTGCGGCGCGGGGATTCGGATCCACGCTCAGCACGAGCCAGCCATCCGGCTCCGCCGACCAGACGCGAAATTCCAACCGGCCTTCCTCTCCCGTGCCGGCCTGCGACGTCAGCTCCAGCCGGCCGCCCTTGTAATAAAACGCTCGGACCAGGGGAGGTTCGCGCGAATCGCCCGGATCGGCCAGCCGGGCGGTGCCGGCAAACGCGCCCACCGGACGTTCCGGTCGAACCCAGAGTTCGCCCCCGGGCACCAGCACGAGTCCGTCCGGCGTGAGTGTGCCGCCCCGCGCGATCATGCGGCGCGGCCGCCAGTCGCCAGGCAGAACGGTGGCCTGGGCCGCCGCATCGAGTTCGAGAAAATCGAGCGTGGTGTGATGCAGGCGCGGCGGCTCGGCCGAGGTTTCCATCGCGTGCTGCAGGGTCGGATTCCGCCAGCCGGCCACGAGGCGGTCGGCACTGCCGGGCAGGATCGTCACGGAGAACCGCACAGGCATGCCGCCGCCGCCAATCTCGTAGGGCACGAAGACTTCGGGCTGTCCGGCCGGCAAGGTAAGGCGCTGGATCCAGAGGTCGATCGGCGGCTCCGGATCGCGCAGGGCGACGATGGTGAAATCGGCGGCAAGGTCGCCATCAGGCGTGCCCACCGCGCGGGTGAGCACGGCCTCGCCCCGCAGGCGATAGCTGGGCGCGAGCAAGGTCATCTCGCCCCGGCCGGTGGTGACGCCGAGGAACTGCCGCCCGCCCGACGCAAGCCGCGAGCCCATGGTGGAGGCGAGCAGGTTGGAATCGAGATTGCCGCCGTGGTCGGCGATGAACTCGAGCGGATGCACGGACACGCCCTCGGACACGACGCGCGAGTAGGCGTAGATCACGGGTCCGACCAGTTGCCGCGCGTAGCCGCGTTCGAGGACATTGATCGTGCCGCCAAACCACACGTCGCGCGCAATCGAGACCAAGGCGTGACGGTAGACGCCCTCCGGCCCGAGGGCGCGGTCGAGGGCGGACTGCTCCGCCGGACCAAAGTTCGTGCCGAAGGCGAACCAGAGCGGCATGCCGGATACCTTGGTTGCGGGCCAGACCCGCTCCAGCCATTCGGTGCCGCCGCCGTAGAAGACGGATTCCCGGTCCGCGGCCGGCAAACCCGCGCGCCACGACACCAGCCCGCCCAACGACCGCGCCAGTTCCGGCGGCACGCGCGTGCCGCGCAGGTAGGCGAAGTCGGGATGCACGGAACCGCCGTCGACATAGTCGGCGCGGGCTGCCGTGGAATATCCCCAGAGGGCGCGCTGACCGGACCACGCCGCCTGCCACGCCAGCACCCCGAGAACCATCAACGGGCCAACGAGGACGGCCCGCGCCCAACCGTCGTCGCCGAGGTCGAAGCCAATCCAAAGGGCAATGAGCAGCACGAGCCATCCGGCCAGCGACACGTAGGCGATGTCCTGATTGGTCGCGAGCAGGCCGATCCCGCCTCCGAGCGCCAGCAGTGCCGCCGCGGCCAGCAACGCGCAATCGAGCCGGGAGTCGCGCGTCGGCATGCGCAGCCAACCCACCCCCACCACAGCCAGGGTGAGTACGACGCCCACGAGGCCGACGAACGGCACCGCCAACCGGCCGTAGTAGTTGTGCTGGTGAGAGAGGAAAAATTCCAACTTCAGCACCGACGGCAGGTCGCCCGAGCGTCCGCCGGCCGGAAGTGAGACCACGTTGTGCCACCACGCTCCCGGACCCGCGCCCGTCCAGAGCATTTCCAACACCGCCGGCACCAGAGCGCCACAGGCGAGAATCATGCCCGTGGACACCGCGACCTCGCGCCCGTTGGCGCGTCCACGCAATCCCGCCCGCCACGCCCAGCCGAGTGCAAACGCGACGGCGATGAGTTGGAAACTGATCTTGTTGGCCCCGCCGGCCACAAGTGCCGCCGCCATCAGCAGGTTCCACCCGCGGTCCTCGCGCCGCCAGACCGGGGCCATCGCCCCGGACCAGGCCACCAGGGCAAGCAGGAGGACTCCCGTCGCGTTGTACCAGATGATCGTGTGCTGCGCATGGGTCAGCCACGTGAGCGCCGCCCCGAGCAGAACGGCGGCACCGACGCCGAAGCCGCGGGCGAGCACCGCGACCATGGCGAGAAAACTCAACGCGGTCAGGACCAGGGCGCCCCGCGTCATCCCGCGGTAGGTGGAACCGAAGACCGTCTCGGCCGCGCCGTTGACGAGAAACACGCCCGTCTGGATCGGCGTGACGAAATCGCGATAGGGTCGTTCGCCCTCGGCGATCCTGCCCACTCCAGACATGACCAGCCCGTAATCGTAGAGATCGTCCAAGAAGCCGTGGTTGCGCATCCACGGAAGGAGCGACGCCACGGCGAGGGCCGCGGTCAGCCAGATCCAGCGGCCGCGTACCGCCCGTCCGCCAAAAAGGATACGGTGCAAGAGCAAGCAGTCGCAGCGTGGACCCCGACTCACCCCCGGCAAGCGATTTCCCGGGCCGCCGGGTCCACACTTGCTTTCGAAAATGGCGTGCCCGTACCTTCGCCGGGTCCTCATGGTCAATCTGCGCAGCCTTCCGTACGTCCGTCTCGTGTTCTTTGGCGCCTGCTTTGCAGCGCTGGCCTTCGCGTGGGTCACCCAGCACGTCTGGGAGGATTACTACATCACGTACCGGACGAGTAAGAACCTGGCGACCGGTCACGGGCTTGTCTTCACGCCCGGAGAAAAGCTCCACACCTTCACGTCGCCGCTCGGCGTGCTGCTGCCGGCCGCGGCGTCGCTGCTGACGTTCAACAGCTCCGACGACGCGGCGCTGTGGATCTTCCGCCTGATGAGCGCGGCCGCCTTCGGTGGGGCGGCAGTGCTGTTGCTCGCGCTGGGCCGCAGGTTCGGGTACGCGCCGCTGGCCGCGCTGCTGCCCGCCCTCTGGCTGATCACCGACGCGAAGTCGGTCGATTTCACCATCAACGGCATGGAGACCGCCTTCATGCTGTTCTTCCTCGCCTACACCCTGCTGGCGCTCTTCTCGCCGGGCAAACGCCAGTGGGTGCACCTCGGCGTGGCGTGGGCCGGGCTGATGTGGACGCGGCCCGACAGCTTCATCTACGTGGGTCTGATCGCCGCCGGCACGTGGATCTTCAATCAACCCGAGCTTACCGGCGCCCGCCGCCGGCCCTTGCTGCAGCTCTACTTCGAGGCGGGTTTGCTCACCACCGCGCTGTATCTGCCGTGGCTGCTGTTCGCGTTTGCCTACTACGGCACGCCGATTCCGCACACCATCACGGCCAAGGGTGGGATCAGCGCCGCGCACTCGCTCGTGACGTTTTTCAAGGAAACCGCCCTCCTGCCCTTCCAGCCCGGGGAAAGTTACACCTCGCTTGAGGCGACGTTCCTGCCGTCGTACTACATGTTTCCGTACTGGCCCGCGGCGGTCATCTGGCCGGCGAAGGTGTTCGCGGGCGTGTGCTACTACCTGTGGCTGATCCCGGGCATCCGCACCGAGACGCGCGTGGCCTCGTTCACGTTCTGCGGTGCGCACGCTTACCTGTCGTTCTTCCCGTACTTTCCTTTCCCGTGGTACATCCCGAGCACGGCGTTGCTGGCCTTCATCGCCTACGGCGGGCTCTTTGCGCAGCTGTGGGCCTACAGCGAGCGCCGTCGCATGCAGGGGCCCGACGCCGGCTGGTCGCGGATCATCCGCCGCGGTTCCCTCACCGTCGCCACGTTGGCCTTGGTGGGCGCCTCGTGGATGCTCTATCAGGTCGGTCGTCAGGCCAAGGTGCAGCAGACGGTGATCGAAGACGGCAACCGGCGGAAGATTGGCGAGTGGCTGAAGGCGCGGGCCGAACCCAACGACTCGGTCTTCATGGAACCGCTCGGCTACATCGGCTTCTTCTCCGGCCTGCGCACCCACGATTTCCCGGGCATGTCCTCGCGCGAGTCGGTCGAGGCGATCCGCAAGGTCGGAACGGACTGGGGCGACGTGATCCGCGAGCTGAATCCCAAGTGGCTCGTGTTGCGCCCCAACGAAGTCGAGCGCATCCGCCGCAAGAGCGAGGACCTGCTGGACGGCGTCTTCGTGCCCGTGCAGGTCTTCACCCGGCTTGAGGATATCGCGCAGATCGACGTCAACGGACGCAAGTACCTCGAGCACGACGCAACGTTCACGGTGTTCCGTCGTCAGCGCCCCACCCGCTTCGCGACGGAGAAGGTCGTGATCACGACGGAGTTCGACGTGCATGACCGCAAGATCGACGACATCCCCATGTCGCTCATTCATGCGCCCGGTTCGATGAGCACCATGGTACCGCAATATGCCGGGCGAGTGCAGATCTACTACGGGTTCCCGTCGGACGCGTACGCCAACACCACCGAGCCGACCGACGGCGCGGTTTTCCGGATCGAGCTCCTCGCCAACGGCGAACGCACCCTCCTGTTCGAACGACATCTCGACCCGTATCAGCGGGAGGAGGATCGCGGCGTGCAAAAGTTCGAGGGCAAGCTGCCCGAGGGCCTTGGGCCCGATGCCACGGTGATCTTTTCCACCCAGACCGGTCCCAGCGCGCGGCGTGACTGGACCTGCTGGAGCACGCCTGAGTTTCTTTGAACCTAAGTGCCGGTTCCGCGGTCACGAGGGCCGACGCCGATATCTGACGCCATGGATCCTTCCCCACGACCAACCACCCGCCTGCTCTGGCTCGGTGCCCTGCTGCTGGTGACCGGTGTGGTGTGGCTGCGCTGGCCATCGTTTGACTTCCGCGTCTGGAATGTCGACGAAGCCATCCATTCCGCCGTCGCCCGGATCCTCAATGACGGCGGCGTGCTCTACCGCGACGCGATCGACCAGCGTACGCCGCTCTCGTATTACCTCGTCGCCTGGCTGTATCGCGTTTTCGGCGAAGGGAACATCGGGGCGCTGCATGCCTTCACGGCCCTCCTCATTGCCCTCACCGCTCTGGTAATCGGCCGCCTCGGACGGCGCGTCGACGGGCTCGCCACCGGGATCTGGGCGGCGGCGCTCTACGCCGTGCTCTCCACCGGCATGATGTGGCACGGGGACGCGTTCGCCTTCAACACCGAGTGGCTCGTCGCCTTCTTCACCAGCGCCGCCGCCCTCGTGCTTTGGCGCGCGCTGCCTTCGCCCGGGGGAGGCGCGTTGATGGGTGCCGGAGCCCTCTACGGGCTCGCCTTTCTCTCGAAGCAACCGGCCCTGCTCGACCTCGGCGCAGCCGGACTTCTGCTGGCGTGGCTCGCGCGCGGCGAAACGAACGGCGGACGCACGCTGCTCCGGCGCTGGGCCTTGCTCGTGGCGGGGTTCGCCGCGCCGGTGCTGGTGTCGGTGGGGTACTTCGCGCTGCACGGGGCACTCCGCGACTACCTGTTCTACACCTTCACCTACAATCTCACCTACTACGGCCCCGAGATCACGCTCCACGACCGCATCGACATCTTCTGGTATCCGTTCACGTTGCTCGCCCGCAGCTATCCACTGATCGGCCTGGCCATCGCGGTGGGCCTGGGGGCCTTTCTCGTCCGGCTCGTGCAACGCCAGCCGGCTCCCGGCGACAGGGAAGGCAATGCCCCGCGTCTGCACCTGCTGCTCTGGACGGCCACGGCGCTGGCCGCCGCCGCGTCGAGCGGGCGCTCGTTCGAGCATTACTACATCCAGGCGCTCCCGCCGCTCTGCCTCGCGGGCGGATGGACCCTCGCCGTCCTGAGTCATGCGACGGCGCGGGCCGGTCTGGCCCGAGGCTGGCGCGCGGCGAGCGCCGTGATCCTCGTCGCCGTGATCGCCTGGGGGGCGCACGTCACCTGGGTGGCTCGGCACCGCACGCAATCGGTCGATCCGTCGCTTCGCGCGGCCGAGTTTGTGCGCGACCACAGTTACGCGCATGAGTCGATGTTCGTCTGGGGCTACCATCCCGACGCCTACCTCTTCGCCGACCGGCGCGCCGCGTCGCGTTACATCTACAGTTCGTTCGTGAGCGGACTCATTCCGTGGACGAACACGGATCCGACCATCGACACGGCATATGCCATTGTGCCCGGCGCGATGGACACCTTGCTCGCCGACCTCACGAAGCACCGGCCGGCCTTCCTGATCGACGCGAGCGAAGGCCCCAACCGCTCCTGGGACAAGTACCCGCTGGTCAAATTCCCGGCGCTGCGTGATTTCGTGGGCCGCCACTACCTGATGGTCGAACCGGAGCAGTTCCTCCACCAGGGCTTCGGCGTCTACCTCATCACGGATGCCTTTCGCGCCGAACCGCTCGCCCTCGACGGCGGCGAGACACCAGGCGGACTCGAACTGCCGCTGCTGATGGGACCGGCGAGCACGGACCCGAAACCGACCGTCTTCACCCTGCTCGGGCGCAGCACGACCGGGCGCCTGCAACGGCTGGAACTGCTGCACGGGGACCAGGTGTTGACCGCGGTGAGTTTCGCCCCGACCGATCGTATGACCGTGCGCATCCCGGTGCCCTTCGACCGGCTCGGTACCGGCCAGCACACGCTGATGGCCCGGGCCACGGATGCCCAAGGGCAGGTTCGCCTGGGCGATCCCCAGGTCGTGACGGTGGACGCCACGACGATGCAGCCCGAGCAGCTGGCCGCGTTTGCGCTGCCCCAACTGGCGCGGAGCACGCCCCCCACCAGCATCCGCGCCGCCTTCGGCGCCAACGTGGAAGACGACGAGGGACGCCTGATGTTCTTTGCCCACGCTCCGTCGACGATCACCTACGACCTTCCCGCCGGTGCCCGGGTCATTCGCGGCAAGTTCGGCCTGCGGCCCCAGGCCCACGCTGCGGACAACCCGCACCCGTCGGACGGCGCCGAGTTTCAGGTCAACCTGCTGCGCCCGGACGGCTCGCGCGATATCCTGTTTAGCAAGCTGATCCGCCCGGCCCAGATCCCGGCCGAGCGCGGCCTTCAACCCCTGTCGGTCGACGTGCCGGCGGGCGCCGTCGGTCAAATCGAGTTCATCATCACCCCGGGCCCGGCGGGCAATCCGTCGAGCGACTGGACCTATTGGGCCGATCTGGTGGTGGAGACAGAGGGGTAAGGCGGCGCCGGGCGCCGCCGGAAGGCAGAAGGATAAAGGAAGAAGGATCAGGTCTCCCTGCTCCCCGTTCCCGCCCTCCTCGTCCTGTGCGAAGCGCTCCGTCGGCGCTTGAAGCTTTTCCCGGTCTCACTTCTGCTCCGCCCCGATGGACTCCACCTCGCCCTCGCTTTCCGACCGGCCTGAGCACCGCACCTGGTACGGCCGCGCGCTGCTTTTTGCGCTGCTGGTCACCGTGATGTTCTCGTTCCCTTACAAGCCGGGCATCGACCTCGACGCGTCGTGGCGCATGGCGCTGGCTCAGTTTTTCCAGCAAGGCCTGCAGTTCGGCACCGAGGTGGTCTTCACCTATGGCCCGCTCGGCTTCCAGATGGGTAAAACCTATGCAGGCATCATGTGGTGGGAGCTGCTCGTCTGGCAGCTGGTGGTCAGCGCCGGCTTCACCTGGGTGGTGATGTCGTTCGGCGAAAGGCTTTCCGGGTATCCACGGCTCTACTACTACCTCGGTTTCCTGCTCTTCGGCGCCCAGTATGAGGATGCGATGCACATGCTCGGCATCGTCCTGCTCGGCATCGCCCTCCTGCACCGCAACGGCGGCAAGCCCGACTGGCCCAAGGTCGCAATCGGCGGGTTCCTCGCCCTGCTCGCAGTGGTGAAGTTCACCAACCTCATGCTCTGCGGCTTCGTCGTGCTCTGCGCCGTGGGTCACAGCCTCTGGGCGCGCCGGAACCGTGAGGCGGCGCTGCATGCGGCCACCTTCTTCGGCGGTTTCCTCCTGATCTGGATGTTGTGCGGCCAGAACCCGCTGAATCTGCCGGCGTACTTCCTGCACTCCCTGCAAATCAGCTCTGGCTACCAGGAGGCCATGGGCATCGACGGCGGTTGGCCGGCCCTGTGGAAGGGCATCGTGGTGGGCGCGGCGCTCGCCGGCTACATCCTCTGGCACCTGTGGAAACAGACCGACAAGCCCCGCGCCTTCGCCGGCTGCGCCATGCTGGCCGCGTTCCTCTACCTCAGCTGGAAGCACGGCTTCGTGCGCGCCGACGGTCACATGATCGGCTTCTTCTATGCCGCCTTGCTGCCGATCACCGCGTTTCCCGTGCTGCTGCGGGACGATGCCTCGATGGCGTGGATGCGCCGCTGGCTCATGGCCCCGCTCGGCGTGCTGTGCCTGTTCGGACTCTACAACGCCCTGTCCGGCGTGATCACCGAAACCCTCGGTGTGTTTCAGGGACGCGTCTTCGGCAACGTTTACAACGCGCTCAACCTCGAAAAGCTGCGCAGCGGCTACAACGACCGGCTGGGCGAACAGCGCGGCTCCGGCGACATGCCCAAGACCCGCGCCATCATCGGCGACCGCTCCGTAGATGTGCTGGGCTACGAACAGTCGGCAGCGATCTTCAACCGCTTCAACTACCAGCCGCGGCCGGTCTTCCAGAGCTACACCGTCTACACCCCGGTCCTCGCGCGGCTTAACTACGACCACTACGCCGGCGACCGCGCGCCCGATTTCGTGCTGGTCAAGATGCACTCGCTCGACGGACGTCTGACCTCGATCGACGACTCCGCCGTCCTCGCACTGCTCATGTACCGCTACGAGTACGTGCACACCGAGAAAACCTACCAGCTTTGGCGCAAGCGTCCCGATCCCTTCGACCCGGCGGCCTTCGCACCGAAGCCCTTGGCCGAACAGACGCTGCCCATCGGCGACCTCTGGGACATCAGTGCACATGCCCATCAGAACCTCTGGATCGAAATCGACGCCCGCGCTTCCCTGCTCGGGCGCGCCCGCACGTTCCTCTACAAGCCGCCGGTCCTGAGTCTCGTGGTGGAGGACACCAACGGCAACCGCAGCACCTACCGCCTGCCGGCTCCGATGGGCCGGGCCGGCTTCATTCTCAACCCGCTGATCGAAGACCTGCTCGGCCTCGTCAACTTCTCCGGTGGCGATCCGGAACGGCGCGTGGCCCGCGTGGGAGTCAGTCTCGCCGAGGAGGACCGCGCATTCTATCAACCCACGGCCGTCTTCCGCCTCTCGACGCTCGAACCGACCATCGCCGGTCAGGAGTTCTTCCGCGAGATGAACCGCGAGCGCTTCAATCTCTTCAAGACCCCGCCGCGGGCGTACGAAGCTCAGAATCCTCCGTCGGAAACGATGGTCGATGGCGAACCCGCGATGATCCTGCACGCGCCGAGCGAGATGAGTTTCGACGTGCCGCGGGGGGCCACGTCCATCACCGGCAAATACGGCTTCATGCCCGGCGCCTACACGGAGGGCGGCAATACCAACGGCGCCGAGTTCATCATCCGCTGGTCCAACGGGCAGGAGCAGGCCATCCTGCTCAAGCGCCTGCTGGACCCGAAGGAGAAGGCGGACGACCGCGGGTTGCAGGCCTTCAACGTCGACCTGTCGAACCGTCCGGCCGGTCGCGTCTACCTCTCGATCCAGCCCGGCCCCCACGGCAACAACTCGTGGGACTGGACCGTCTGGAGCAACATCGAGATCAAGTGAGACCGTGCGGGGGCCCGACGCCCCCCGCGCGGTTGGTTTCGACGGTGGGCAATAGCGGGTTTGCCTCCGTGGATGGTCATGTCCACACCCACCATGACCATCGTTCCGATCCAGGGTCGCCGGGCCGCCTTCCGGCGACCTGCACCGTTCATCTGATCCGATCATGCCCGCGCCGTCGCCCGCCTCTGAAGCGTTCGCCCGCCTGTATGCCGGTACGCTCGCGCCGCTCTGCCGTTATCTGACCCGGCTGCTGCGCAATCCCGGGGAGGCGCAGGATGTCGCGCACGACGCCTACCTCCGCATCCGGCCGTCGGTCGAGGCGGAGGCCGCCCACAATCCGGAGGCTTTGCTTTACACGACCGCCCGCCGCCTCGCCTTTAACCAGTTGAAACGCAGGCGCATCGGCCCGTTCGTGCCCGGGGCTGCCGCCCTTGATGCCGCTCCCGCACCCGAGCCGGGGGTGGTACAACAGGTGATGGCCCGGCAGGAGTGGGAACGTCTTGAGCACGCCATCGCCGCGCTGCCCCGGGGCTGCCGCACAGTCCTGCTCTTGCGCAAACTGGAGTTGCTCTCGCACCAAGAAATCGCCTCCCGCCTCGGCATCTCCGTCTCGACCGTGGAAAAGCAGCATGCCCGGGCCCTGCGCCTCCTCCGAGCCGCCCTAGCCACCGCGCCGGACACCCCGGAGGAGAACCCCGCCACCCTGCCTCGGAGGACGCAGCCATGAACGCCTCCCCTTTGCCGCCTGATCCTTCCGCCGACGAACAAGCGGCCACCTGGGCCGCGCGCCTCGACGGCGGCTCCCTGACCGACCGCCAACGCCGGGAACTCCAGGTCTGGCTGGAGGCCGATCCGGAGCACCGCGCCCGGTTGTCGGCGTACTGCCAGCTCTCGGCCGACCTCGAACAATCCCTGCCGTCGCTGGCCGCAGAGGGCCGGCTGCCCGGCGACACCCATGCCGCGGAAGCGCTCCAGCCGCCATCGTCGCGCCGGCGGATCGCCTGGGCCGGGATTGCTGCCGCCGCAGCGCTGAGTCTCGTCACCTGGTGGGTCTGGCCGAACGCCGATCAGGTTCGGAACCTCGCCACGGCCGCCGCTCAGCGCGAAGCCGTCACCTTGTCGGACGGCACGCGGATCGAACTCGCCGCCCAGACCAACCTGCGCATCGAGCTCACGGCCGGGCATCGCCACGTGCGGCTGGCCTCGGGCGAGGCCTACTTCGCCGTCGCCCGCGACGCGGCCCGGCCCTTCGTAGTCGAGACCCCGGCGGGCGCCGTGCGCGTGACCGGCACGGCGTTCGCCGTGGGCGCGTCGCCGGCCGGCACCCTCACCGTCCTCGTCGAGGAGGGCTCCGTGCAGGTGCATCCGGGGGAGGCCGGGCATGCCCCGCTGCGCCTCGCCGCCGGCCAGCGCCTGCGGTCCGACTCCCGTCACCACGCTGTGGATACGCTATCGACGGAAGAGGTCTCGGCCGCGCTGGCCTGGCGCGAAGGCCAGGTGGTGTTCGCGGGCACGCCGCTGGCCGAGGCTCTGGATTGTTTTGCCCGTCATCACGGCCGCGGATTGGCCGCCGATGCCGACGTCGCCGACCTGACCCTGGGCGGCCGCCATCGGCTCGATGACTTGGAGGGCTTTCTCGCCGCACTCGAGGCGGCGCTGCCCGTGCAGGTCAATCGCGGCGTCAACGGCGTCATCCGTGTGCAGCGTCGCGGCTCTGCTCCGCCCCCCCGCTGAGCCATGGCCTTTGCCCGCCTGACCCGCTTCCCCTGGCTGCCCGGCATTCTCGTGTGGCTGATCGTCGCACCGTCCGGCTTCGGCGCACCGGTGACGTTCTCCCTCCCGGCGCAACCGGCCGCCGCGGCGCTGCTCGAATTCTCCCGCCAGTCCGGCGCCGATGTGCTGTTCTCCAGCGACGAACTAAGGGGAATCACGACCGCCGCCGTCGCAGGTACGCTCGAGCCCGAGGCGGCGCTGGCGACCCTGCTCACCGGGACCGGCCTGAGCGCCCGGCGCACCGCCCCGGGCCGGTTTGTCGTGAGCGTCCGTCCGACCGCGCCGCGCGGCTCGCTGGAGGGTTGGCTGCTGAGCGGGGCGGACCAACCGGCCCCCGGCGTCCGGGTCGTGCTGCGCGGGACTGGACGCGGTGCCGTGACCGATCGTCAGGGGCGGTTCCGGTTCGCCCGGCTGCCCGCCGGAGTCTACCACCTCGACGTCGACGGGAACGGTTTTCATCCCCTGCAGCTGACCCAGATCCCCGTGGGCCCGGGGGAAGCGGTGGTGCTGGCGCCCCAGCGGCTGACCCCGGCTGCCGGGGTGACCCAGCTCGCCCCGTTCATCGTCGAAGCGCCGGCCCGGGCGCCCTCTCCTTTTGGCGACGACCCGGCTGCGCCGCGCCACGCCACCGGCAATCTCGATCTGCCCCGCACGCGCAACGACGTGCTGCCGTTCCAGATCTACGGTCGGGCCGAGATCAGCCGCAGCGGCGTGGTCGACCTCAATGAGTTTCTGCAACGCGTCATCCTCGAGAATGCCGCCGTGGATCAGTCGCCGCCCGGACCCGGCTTTGTCGGCGGGGGATTGAACCTGCAGTTGCGCGGCTACACCAGCGACGAAACGGTCGTGCTCGTGAATGGACGCAGGCTGCCCGAGGTGATGACGGCCGAAGGCGGCGCCCTCCCGCCCGACGTCGATTTCATTCCCCTTGGGCTCGTGCAACAGGTCGAGGTTCTGCCCAGCTCCGCCTCCTCCCTCTACACCGGCAATCCCGTAGGCGGGGTGATCAACGTCATCCTGCGCCCAGACATCGACGCCACGGAAGTGACGGCGACATACACCAATCGCCTGGGGGGATTCGACGCGCCGCACCATGCCGTCGCGCTCCAGCACGGCCAATCCCTCTTGGGCAACACGCTGCGCCTGCGCCTCAGCCTGGCCCGCTCCCGGGCGGTGCCGCCCAACGAATCCGAGCTCGGCCATCGGCAACGGCACGATGCGCGCGACCTGCAGCCCGGCGAACCGCTCTTCCGGGCAACCCCCAACCTCCGCAGCGCCGACGGCGGTCCGCTCTTCGGTCCGGGATCGCCGTCCTTCACCTCGGTGGCCCCGGGCGCAGACGGCCTCGGCGGACGCGCGGCCTTCGCCGGGCGGGAGGGCGTGGCCAACCGGACCTTCTTCGACGCCCCGGGAGGGCTGTCGTCATCGTTGTTCAGCCTCGATGCCCCGTACGGTCGCGCGCAGCAGCGTGACACCGCCTTCGCGTCCATCACCTATGACGTGACGCCCTGGTTGCAGGTCGGCCTCGACGCCGCCCATGCACGCACCGTGGTCGAACGCGGCCACGAAGTGTTCGCGGGCACGCTCACGCTGGCCGCAGCCCATGCCCTCAATCCCTTCGGTCGCGATGTGATCGTGACCCTCAACGAAACCGCGACCGGCGTCGGCGCCGACTACAGCCGTTCCCGCACGGATTTCACGTCCGTGGTCGGCGGAGCCCTCGTCAGCCTGCCCCGCAACTGGCGGCTCGCGCTCGACGGCCAGTATGCGCGCAACGTTGCCCGCTACCGTGGCTTCGCCGCCCCCGACACCGCGCGCTGGCAGGCGCTGGTCGATGCGGAGCGTTACCAGGTGCTGCGTGATACGCAGGTGTTCGAGGCGCCACCGGCGTTTGTCGAGGAGGTGGTGGTTTTCCAGGGCGGCCGCGGGGAGACGGTGCGCATCGGCGACTTCAGCACGCTGGAAGCCGCCGCCCGACTGACGAACCCGGCCCTGCCCCTCCCCACCGGCGAAGGCGTGCTCAACCTCGGCGCGGACTACCGACGTTCCTCCATGGCGCCGTTCACCGACGAACGTCGGCGAGGCGACGGCAGCCTCGTGGGGGAACCGATCTTCTGGCAGGGACGCCGACTCGAACGCTACAGCATCTTCGGCGAGCTGCAGGCACCAGTCCTGCCGCAACGCCGCCGGCCTCGCTGGATGGAGGACCTCACCGCCAGCCTCGCCGTGCGCTACGTCGCGGCCGACAGCGCCCGCGAAACCAACGTCGCCCCGACCGCTGGTTTCAAACTGACTCTCGCCTCGGGTGTTGCCCTTCGCGCGAGCTTCACCACTTCCAACCGTTACCCGCCCCCGCGCATGAGCAGCCGCGCCAGCGGCGCGGGCGGTCCCGGCTCCGGACTGACCCTCGTCCCCATCGTGGACCCCCGGCGGAACGAACGCTACGAGGTGACGGAGGAGCTCGACCTTGCGCCCGCCCTCAGTTCCGAGTCGGCGGTGACCCAGACTGCGGGGCTGATCTACCAGCGCGGTGACCGCCGTCGGATCCGCATCAGTCTCGACTACGTGGATACACGGAAGACCGACGAGCACATCGGGCTGGAGCCCCAGGCCGTGGTTGATCTCGAGGACCTGTTCCCCGACCGCATCACCCGCGCTCCCGGGGTCGACGCCCTGCCTGGACGCATCCGGACGCTGCTAACCGGTGCGGTCAATGCGGCCTCGCGCCGCTCCGAGAACTGGAACCTGGCGGTCGACTACGCCCGCGGCGACACCTTCGGCGGCGTGCTGGAATTCAGAAGCCGCGTCGTCGTCTTCCAACGGTACGACCTGCAGCTCTTCGCGAATTCGCCGGTGGTGGACCAGATCCGGGAGCCGGACGGCGCCGTGCCGGGCCTGCTGCGTTACCGGGCGCACTTCAACGCAGGCTGGTCCGGGCCGCGTCACGGGTTCGGGATCGACGGCCAGTATTTTCACTCGCGCATTCTCCCGCTCAGCGAGCGGCCCGCGCAGGGCTCGGACCGGCTGAAAGGCTACTGGCAGTTCGATGCCTATCTCCAGACCGACCTGTCCGGCCTGCTGCCAGGCCGGGCGGAACGCGGCTCCCTGCGCGCCCAACTGCGGGTGAACAACGTGTTCGGCTTCGATCCGCCCAAGTTCGCCAACGAGCGGACGGGCGCCGGAGTGCTGTCCTATGGCGACTGGCGGGGCCGGGTGTACTCGGTGTCGTTGACCACCGCATTTTGAGCATTCGAGTCGCACGGTCCATCGGTCCGGGCCACCGCAAAGCGCGGACTTGTAGACTCCGGAGCCTTCCGTTTGCCTGCCTCGCCATGCCCGCCGCCGATCCGGACGCGCCTGAAGTCAGCATCGTCATGCCTTGTTTGAACGAGGCCCGGACGATCGCGGGCTGCGTGACCGAGGCGATCACCGCCCTGAAAACAGCGGGCCTCAGCGGCGAGGTGGTGGTGGCGGACAACGGCAGCACCGACGGTTCACAGGCGCTGGCCACGGCCGCCGGGGCCCGGGTGGTGCCGGTCGCGGCCAAGGGTTACGGCAATGCGCTGCGCGGCGGTATCGCGGCCGCCCGCGGCCGCTACCTCGTGATGGGCGATGCGGACGCGAGCTACGATTTTTCCCACGTGCCGCGGTTCGTGGCGCAATTGCGCGGTGGATACGATCTGGTCATGGGCAATCGGTTCCGCGGCGGCATCGCCCCCGGAGCCATGCCGTGGAAAAACCGCCACCTCGGCAACCCGGTGCTCTCCTTCATCGGCCGCCTTTTCTTTCGCACCGCGATCGGCGACTTCCACTGCGGCCTGCGCGGATTCTCGGCCGACGCGTACCGCCGCATGGAACTGCGCACCACGGGCATGGAATTTGCGTCGGAGATGGTGATCAAGGCCGTGATGCTCGGCCTGCGCGTCACGGAAGTGCCCACCGTGCTCCGTCCCGACGGCCGCGGCCGCGCTCCCCACCTCCGTCCCTGGCGCGACGGCTGGCGCCACCTGCGTTTCATGCTGCTGTTCAGCCCGCGCTGGCTGTTCCTGTATCCGGGCCTCGCCCTGATGCTGGCCGGCCTGATCGCGGGCGGGCTGCTGCTGCGCGGACCGCTCCACGTCGGCGGCGTGACCTTCGACGTGCACACGCTGCTCGCCACCGCCGTGGCGGTGTTGGTGGGTTTCCAGGCCTCGGCCTTTGCCGTGCTGGGCAAGTTCTACGCGATCCGTTCCGGCCTGCGCCGCCCCGATAGCGACTTTGCCGCATGGGTCAGGGCCCTTAGCCTCGAACGCTGCCTGCTGACGGGCGCCCTGCTCATCGTGCTGGGTGCAGGCCTGTGGGTGAGCGCCTTTTGGAGCTGGCAAGCGACGGGCTTCGGAGATCTCCAGCCCGTGGATACCCTGCGACGCGTGATTCCCGGCGCCCTGTCGCTCGCGCTGGGCTGCCAGGTGGTGTTGAACGGCTTCCTGCTCAGCATCCTGCACCTCGACCTGCGCAGCGAATCGGCATGAGCGCACGCCCCCTCGGCCTCGCCCAGCCGTGGCTGTGGCTCGCGGTGCTGATGACCGCCCTGAAACTCTGGCTCACCGCCGCGCAGCCGGTTTATGCGCTCGGCGGGGCGAGTCATGACGACCGCCTCTTCCTACAATTGGCGGAGTACATCCGGCAAGGGGCGTGGCTCGGACCCTACGACCAGATGACGCTCGCCAAGGGGCCCTTCTACTCGCTCTGGGCGGCCGCAGCGAACGCGATCGGTCTGCCGCTGTTCTGGTCGCAGCAACTGCTCTACGCCGCGGCCTGCGCGCTGTGCGTGCGCGCCTTCCGTCCGCTCGCGCTCCCGGCCGCTGGCGCGTTCGCGCTCTACGCGCTGCTGCTGTGGAATCCGATGACCTTCGAGGCGACGAGCCTCGGCCGCGTGCTCCGCCAGCACGTCTACGTTCCCCTCGGCCTGATGATTTTCGCCGGGCTCGCCGCGCTGTATTGCCGACGCACCGACGCTGCGGTTCGGCAGGTGCCGTGGGCCATGCTGCTGGGGCTGTCGTTCGGTGCCTTTCACCTCACGCGGGAGGAAACGCTCTGGATCCTGCCCGGCGCGGCCCTGCTTGCCGGCGCGGTGATCGTGGGTGCCGTCCGCGCTGGCCGGGCGCAGGTGATCCGCAGCGGCACGATGCTCGGCCTCGCCGCGGTCATGGCCGCGCTACCGGTGCTGGTGGTCTCCTCGCTGAACGCCCGCCACTACGGCTGGTTTGGTACGGTCGAGTTTCGCGCCGCCGCCTTCAAGGATGCGTACGGGGCCCTGACGCGCGTTCAGGCGGGCGAGCCGGTGCCGTTCACGCCCGTGACGCAGGCTGCGCGCGAAGTGATGTACCCGGTGAGCCCGGCCTTCGCGACGTTGCGCCCGCACCTGGAAGGAGCGATTGGCCTGGGCTGGGCGGAGGCTTCGGCGGGCGTGACCGGCCGGCCGCCGAGTGAACGGGAGATCGGCGGTGGCTGGATGATGTGGGCGCTGCGCGATGCTGTCGCCGCAGCCGGTCACGCCGGGAGCGCGGGCGAAGCACTGGCGTTTTATCGGCAGCTGGCGGACGAGATCAACGCCGCCTGTGACGACGGCCGGCTCCCGGCCGGCCCGCGCCGCAGCGGCTTCGTGCCTGAATTGCGCGAGGGCCAGGCCAGTGAGATCGCCGCCGTGTTCCTGCAGTTCGGCGACTACGTCACCCATTTCCGCGGCTTCAGTGCGTATGCACCGCCCAGCGAAGGGGACGATGGCCTGTTTGTGCTGTTCCGCGAGATGACCGGAGGGCGCATCGCGCCGGTCGAGCCTGACCCGGCCGCAAACACACCTTCACAACAGGCGCGTATCGATGCGCTGCATCGCGTGGGCAAGCTGCTGCGGCACGGATGGCACGCGCTCTTCTGGATCGCGATGGCCGCCGTGGTCGTGCGGATTGCCAGTTCCATTCGCCAGCGCACCTGGAGCTATCCCCTGACCCTTGCCGCCGCTGCCTGGGGATCCGCAGCGGCGTACATCGGCATCCAGGCGATCATCCACGTCACGTCGTTTCCCGTGATGGTGATATCGTCGTTCGCGTCGGCGTATCCCTTCGTACTGCTGTTCATCGGCGCCGTCGGCCTTGAGGTCGGCCCCGCCTGGCTGCCCCGTGTGCGCGCGCACATCAGCGGCCTCATCCCGGCGGCTTGGCGAGAACCCCGTCCGGCGGTGCCGCCCGAGCCCGATGCGCCATGGAAACGGCGCCTGCCGTGGATCGGCGTTCCCCTGGCCCTGCTGCCCTACCTCGTCCATCGCGAGGCCTTTGATACGCTGGTCTGGTTCGCCGACGACCTGTTCCTTGTCGATCAACTCGCGCACATGGGCTTCGCCCAATGGACCTTTGCCTTCTTCACCGAGAGCTTCGTGCCCGTGTTCAAGGTGCTGTGGGGCGGCGTGCTGCTGATCTTCGATGGCAGCTATCCGGCCATGCTACGGGCGCTCTGGCTCACCCACGCGCTCAACACGTACCTGCTCGGCCGCCTGCTGGCCCGCGCCGGGTTGGGCTGGAGCGGGGTCGTGCTGGCGCAGGCGGTCTTCGCCCTGACGCCCGCGCATCAGGAATCGCTCGGGTGGTCAGTGCAATGGTCCGCCCTGCTGGCCGTCACGTGCCTGCTGGCCGGACTCACCTGGCTAGAGGCGCGGGCCCCGGCGGATGGACGCTGGCGGACCGCGGTGCATGCGCCGCTCGTGGTGCTCGCTGCGCTCGGCGCGGGCTGCTTTGCGCGCGGCGTGCTGACCGGCGGCGTGTTCGCTGCGGCGCTGCTGCTGCCCCTCGTTGCGCAGCGCGAGTGGCCGGCCTGGCGTACACGCCTCGTCCCGGCCCTGGCATGCCTATTGCCGGCGCTCGCCGTGGCGGCCGGCATCGTGCTGTTCGCGCACGGCAACCAGCGCAGCATGGCCGGACACTGGGGCGATGCGCTGCAATTCGGCCTGACATACCTGCTCTACAATCCGGTCTACCTGCTCTTCGGCGAGCCGGAGCTCTACACGGTGCCGTATCACGCCCTCGCCGTCCTCAAGGTGGCCCTCGTGGTCGGCGGTTTCGCGCTGGCGCGGGGCCGCGTTCGGCTCCTGCTGCTGGTCCTGCTGGTCTACGATCTCGGCAATGCCGCGCTGCTCGGCATCGGCCGGCATCACACCGGGCTCTACGGCGCCCTCGGCCAACGGTATGCGTACAGTGCGCTGATCTGCCTGCTGCCGTTTGCGGGCGTCGTGTTCAGCCAGGGCCTCGAGCGCCTCACCGCCATACCCGGACGCCAGCGTCTCGCGGTGGCGGCAGTCGTGCTCTTGCTGGCCGGCCATTTCCTGCGCGGATGGACGGCACCGCTGGCGGATTTCGTCGCGTGGCGGGGAACGGAGATGCGCGCCCATCTCGCTGCACCCTACACGACGGACCCGGCCGCAACCGTGCCCGCGCTGGACTTCATGCACCTCGAACGCGCCAAGGCGTTGCAGCGCGCCTACAACCTGCACTGACGTTCGACCCGTCAGCGCCCGGAAACCTTAACGGACGCCGACCGGGCCGGCGGCTCCGACCAGTTGTGCCAATGATCCTCCCAGCGAATCGCCGCTCCATTGTAATCAACGTCGCCCGCCACGCCGCCACGGAACGCCACCCGCGCCCGCACGGTCACGGTGGTGCCCGCGGCGCCGGCGGTGACCTGGGTGGTACGCACGGCCGACGGACCGGCATTCGATTCGTAACAGAAGGCAGTCCACGACTTGCCGCCGTCGACCGAGTACTCGGCATGCAGGAAGCCAATCTGCTCTCCCGCCCCGGCGTTCGTCGAGGCGGAGACGGAGACGGCCACCGTCGCCCCGGGGGCAACCGTGGCGGGCACCTGCACCTGAACAATGCGTTTGGCCGCAGCCGCCCAGGCGGGTGAGGTCAGGCCGAGCAGAAGGAGGAAAACCCAAACGAAACGTGGCATCATGGGCCGGAAGACCCATCCGGGGCGGGTTTTGTTCAGAATTTCCTTCAAGTCAGTCCGGGCCGGGCAGCCTCTCGAGGGGCAAAATCGACTGGCCACGCCCGGCGCCAGGCGTTTGCCTGACCGTTTTCCTTCTCACCATGGCCAAAACCCTTCTTGTCACCGGCTCCTCCGGCCTCATCGGCTCGGAAGTCTGCGTCTACTTCGCCTCGCTCGGCTACACGATCCATGGCGTGGACAACAATCAGCGCGCCGTGTTCTTCGGGCCCCAGGGCGACACCCGTTGGAACCAGCAACGGCTGGCCCGGGAACTGAAGGGTTTCGTCCACCACGAACTCGACATCCGTGACCGCGCCGGCGTGCTGGCGCTGGTCAAGCAGGTGAAGCCTTCGGTCATCGTGCACACGGCGGCCCAGCCCTCGCACGACCGCGCGGCGGCGATCCCGTTCGACGATTTCGACACCAACGCCGTCGGCACGCTCAACCTGCTCGAGGCCGCGCGCCAGGCCTGCCCCGAATCGCCCTTCGTGCACATGAGCACGAACAAGGTGTACGGTGACGCCCCGAACAGCATCAAGCTCACCGAACTGCCGACCCGCTGGGATTACGCCGACCCGGCCTACGCCCATGGCATTCCCGAGACCTTTACGATCGACCAGTCGAAGCACTCGCTCTTCGGCGCCTCCAAGGTGGCGGCGGACATCATGGTGCAGGAGTACGGCCGCTACTTCAACCTGCCCACCTGCGCGTTGCGTGGCGGCTGCCTGACCGGACCGAACCACAGCGGGGTCGAGTTGCACGGCTTCCTCAGCTACCTGGTGAAGTGCAACCTCGAGGGTCGCGAGTATAAGGTTTTCGGATACAAGGGGAAGCAGGTGCGCGACAACATCCACTCCCTCGACGTCGCCCGGTTCATGGCCGCCTTTGTCGCGGCGCCCCGCGCTGGCGAGGTCTACAACCTCGGAGGCGGCAAGGCCAACAGCACGTCCATCCTCGAGGCCTTCAAGATCGCGGAGAAATTCACCGGCAAGGCGCAGGTCTACACCTACGTCGACCAGAACCGCATCGGCGACCACATCTGCTACTACTCGGATCTGCGCAAGATGCGCGCCCATTATCCCTCGTGGGACATCACCCAAACCCTCGAGGACACGATCCGCCAGATCGTGGAAGCCTGGCGCACCCGCTCGGCCTCCTGAGCCGGGACGGACGTCCCCCCCGTTCCGTTTCCGGAAGCAATGCTTAGCGAAATCCTCCGCCTTTACGACACCCAGCCGGCGGCTTACTGGACCACGGCGCTGCTCGCGACGTGCGCCATGTTCGGCTGGATTGCCTGGGTGTCGACGCCGCGCGGCCAGGCGTGGTCTACCCGGGCCCAGGCGCTCGGGACCGGGCTGATGCTGTTGGTCGTGATCTTCGCATGGCGCTGGCCCCCGCTCTTCGGCAGCCAGGAGTTCAATCCCGACGAGAGCCAGCTGATCGCCGGCGCCCTTACGCTGAAACAGGATCCGGTGTTCTGGCGCTCCGTCGACGGCACCACCTCGGGACCGCTCAATTTCTACGCGTTGTTGCCCGTGCACGCGCTGGGCGTTCCCCTGGACTACTTCACCGCCCGGTTATCCGGATTGCTGATGGTCTGGGGCGCATTCTGGGCCTTGTACGCCCTGCTCCGTCATGAATTTTCGGCCGGCGCCACCCTGATCGGACTGGCTCCGGGCTGGACCATGATCGCCGTGGTGACCGACCGGGACTTCATCCACTACTCGTCTGAACACTTCTCCGTCCTGCTGGTTGCGGTAAGTGCCTGGTTGCTCTGGCGGGCCCATTGCCTCCGCCTCCCCGGCCAGCCCTTCGCACGCTTGCCGTGGCTTTCGGCCGGACTGCTCATGGGCATGCTGCCCTGGGCCAAGCTGCAATCCTCTCCGCTCGCCGCCACCTTGGCCGCCTGGGGCACCTATCTTGCCCTGACGGCGTCCGACCTGCCCTGGTGGGTACGTGTGCGCGAGGTGGCCGTGCTCGCCGCCGCCGCGCTCGCCACCAGTGTCTTTTTCTTCGCATCCATCCTGGGATACGGACTCTGGGAGCACTTCTATACCTGCTACATCGAGAACAACCTGATCTATGCCAGCACGGACTTCACGATTCAGGACTCCGTGCGCAAGCTGGAGATGCTGAGCAGCATCACCCACAGCGTGCACGCTCTCGCCGTGGCCCCGCTGATGGCGCTCGGGATCGGAGTGATCAGTTGGTTCCTCCGGCCGCGGTGGCCCAACACTCTCTTGTGGCCCGGCTTGGCGTTTGTCGCAGTCGCGCTGGCGACCGCCATCGCACCGCGTCAGGGCTTTCAGCACTACCTGCTTTACGTGATCCCGGTGCTGGCATGGCTCGGTGCCGTCGCCTACGCGGAGGTGATGCGCGTGCTCGATCATCCCAGCAAACGCGTGGCTTGGAGCATCGCCTTTGTGCTGCTGGGCACCGGCAGCCTGATCGCCAACCGCACCCGGCTTACGGACTTCCCCCCGCTCGGCATGCTGCAGCAAAGCTGGGAGGAGCCCTTCAGTCCGCAGGGCAAGCTGATCCGGGCACACAAACGCCCGGGCGATGCCATTGCCGTCTGGGGATGGGACTGCCAGGTCTATGTGGAGGCGCGTCTGCCCCATGCCACCCGCGAGGCCCACAGCACGCGTCAGCTCTGGGATTCGCCGCAGCGCGAGACCTATTACCGCCCGCGTTACATGGCCGACCTGAAGGCAAACCGACCGGCCTTCTTCGTCGACGCCACCGGCGGCGATGCGTTCTTCTTCTACGACCGCCCCCGTTGGCAGCACGAAACCTTCCCGGAGCTGCGCGCGTACATCGCCGAGCACTATGTGCTGATGGAGGACTTTGTTCGATCGCGGGTCTATTTGCGCAAGGACCGCTATCGCGAGTACTACGGCGAAGTGCCGTAGGAGGGTGTCTGGGTTTCCCCTTCCCCTGTCCGGCTGCCCCTGCTTAGTTCCGCGTCATGCGCATTCTCATCACCGGCATCTGCGGCTTTGTCGGCAGCACCGTGGCCAAGGCCTTGCTCGCGTCCAGTTCGCGCTACGAACTCTTCGGCCTCGATAACTTCATCCGGCCCGGCAGCGAGGGCAACCGCGCCGAGTTGAAGCGACTCGGCGTGAAGCTGTTTCACGGCGACCTGCGCAATCCGAGCGACCTCGAGACCCTGCCCCCGGTCGATTTCGTGATCGACGCCGCGGCCAACCCGAGCGTGCTGGCCGGCGTCGATGGCAAGTCGAGCTCCCGTCAGCTGGTCGAGCACAACCTGATCGGTACGGTCAACATGCTCGAATTCTGCAAGCAGCACCGGGCCGGCTTCATTCTGCTCAGCACCAGCCGCGTGTACGCCATCGAGCCGCTGGCCCAGTTGCCCGTGGCAGTTGAACGCGAGGCCTTTGTGCCCGACGGAACCAAGCCCTTGCCCGCGGGGTTGTCCCGGGCCGGCGTGGCCGAAACGTTCTCCACCCTCGCTCCTGTTTCGCTCTACGGCGCGACCAAGCTGACCTCCGAGGCCCTCGCCCTCGAATACGGCGAAACATTCAAGTTCCCGGTCTTCATCAATCGGTGCGGGGTGCTCGCCGGCGCCGGCCAGTTCGGCCGCGCCGACCAGGGCATCTTCGCGTATTGGATCAACAGCTGGCTGCGCAAGCGACCGCTCAAGTATTTGGGCTTTGGCGGACACGGTCACCAGGTGCGCGACTGCCTGCACCCGCGCGACCTCGCGCCGTTGCTCCAAAAGCAAATGGGCGCGTCCGCGCTGCCCACGCTCGACCGGATTTGCAATGTGTCGGGCGGAGCCGATTCGGCCCGCTCGCTCCGTCAGCTGAGCGACTGGTGCGCCCGGCGTTTCGGACCGCACAGCGTCGTGCAGGACGGTACCCCGCGCCCGTTCGACATTCCCTGGATCGTGCTCGACTCCACCAAGGCCACGCGGCTGTGGGGTTGGACAGCCGCCACGCCCACCGACGCGGTGCTGGAGGAGATCGCCATTCACGCCGAGTCCCATCCTCACTGGTTGGAACTCTCGGCGCCGCTCTGACAGCCACCTGCGTTTAGGCCGGAGCGGATCTACGGCGGGGTGGCCTTGAGGCCGCGCCAAAACCGCGCTTGCCCCGGCGACACGACTGTGGCGTGGTTTTCGTTTTCGCCATGTCCGACGCCGCGTCCAAACCTGCGCCTGCACTCACGCTTTTCAGCGTGATCATTCCGGCGCGTGACGAAGAGGAGTCGCTGCCGCCCACAGTGCGCGATATCCACGCCACCTTTGCCCGCGAAGGGGTGCCGCATGAGATCGTGGTGGTCGACGACGGCAGCCGCGACCGGACGTGGGCCGTGCTGCAGTCGCTCAAGGCCGAGGTCCCCACCCTTGCGCCGGTCAAGAACCCCGGTCCCCACGGCTTCGGGCGCGCCATCATCTACGGGCTCAACCACAGCAAGGGCGACGCCGTCGTCATCATGATGGCGGACGCCTCCGACTCGCCCGAAGACGCGGTCAAATACTGGCGTTTGCTGAACCAAGGCTACGAGTGCGCGTTCGGCAGCCGCTTCGTCAAGGGCGGCAAGGTCATCGACTACCCGCGCGTGAAACTCTTCGTCAACCGGCTGGCGAACTTCTTTGTTCGGGTCGGCTTCAACATTCCGCTCAACGATACGACGAACGCGTTCAAGGCCTACCGGCGCAACGTCATCGACGGCTGCCGGCCGTTCCTGGCGCCGCACTTCAACCTCACGGTGGAAATCCCGCTCAAGGCCATTGTGCGTGGCTACTCGTGGACCGTGATGCCGATTTCGTGGCAGAACCGCAAATACGGGGAGGCCAAGCTCAAGATCAAGGAGATGGGCAGCCGCTACTTCTTCATCTGCGCCTACGTCTGGCTGGAGAAATACTTCAGTCGCGGTGATTACCGCCGGAAGTGACCGCCCGCGTCCGGGCGACGTGCGCTAAGCAGATACCGCACAAGGCAAACGGGGATTGACCGTCTTTGACGGCAAACTCCTACTTTTTGCCTTTGCCATGATCTATCTCCTCGGCGGCTCCGGATACGTAGGGACGGCCTATCAGGCCTT